>Ga0070731_10000052_pt1 | contig 217977 bp, 202 predicted proteins | sample Coa_R1_2_FD_66448 | JGI IMG/M metagenome (GOLD analysis project Ga0070731, IMG submission 66448) | Surface soil microbial communities from Centralia Pennsylvania, which are recovering from an underground coalmine fire - Coalmine... | ecosystem: Environmental > Terrestrial > Soil >... | reverse complement strand
GTCGTGAAGACCGCGCTCACGAACGGGCAGCCGGTCCCCGCGAGCGTCACCCAGGCGCTTACCGCCGGACAGGTTACGCTCGCCCAACAAATCCTTAATGACATCGAGGCAGCTCTCACCCTGATAAAGCAAGAACTCTAAAGGTCGAAACCAAACGTCACTTCCAATGAATCTATCCAAGACAAATTGGACTCTCGTCGCGACCATTGTGATTGCAATAGGGAACGCCGTCGTCCCGTTCATGTCAGCGCAATTTTCTGGAATCGTTATAACGATCCTTTCTGTGATAGCGTTCACGTTCCATATCTCGGACGTGAACAATGCAGTCGCCAGCGCAAAAGCTCCTCAACCTTCGTCCACCACGCAATAAATGCAATCTCAGATCGTCCAAAAGTGGATAGTCCTTTCGGACTTACAAATCCCCTTTGAAGACCATCGCTCGCTTGCCGCAGTGGAACTGTTTATGAAGGACACGCAGGCGTCCGATGAACCATTCACAGGATGGCTTCAAATTGGAGATTTACTCGATTTAGACGAATTGAGCCGATACCACGCCGGCGAAGAAGGCAGTTTGGACGACCTTGAATCATCATGGGAAGCGGGCAACCGCTTTCTCGATCGGCACCAGCGAATTATCCGGAGAGGGTGCCGGAATGCGCGATTCGTACTTCTGGAAGGCAATCACGACTTCCGCGCATACGACGCTGCCCAGAAGGACTACAACAAGCGCTTTCGCTCCCATCTCAACTACGAAAAGCAGCTCAAGCTCAAGGAACGCGGCATCAAGTGGGTTCGGAGTTGGAAGGAAGGCGACGTGTTCCGTCTCGGTAAGGCCACATTCACACACGGGCTCTACACGAACCAGTACCACGCAAAGAAGATGGTCACGAACTTTGGCGATTGCATCTACTACGGCCACACGCACGATGTCATGGAGATGCCTCAGACCCAACGGGGCAAAGACAAAACCATCGTGGGGAAGAGTCTCGGGTGCTTATGCGACTATTCGCAAGCATACCTAAAAGGCCGCCCAACCAATTGGCAGCAGGCATTCGCCATCTTCTACGTATTCCCGGATGGCTTCTATACCGAACACACCATCCGCATCTTCAAACACCGCTTTCACGCTTACGGAAAAACCTATGACGGTTCAAAAATATTGAAGTATTAGATGGCCTGGACCAAGGAACAAAAACTTGCGTGGCAGCGAAATCACCGAAGACAAAACGGTGGTATTGAAACGAAGCGTTATGAGCGCACATGGTCGGGTCATCTCATGCGGACGTATCGCAATATGCTCTCGCGGGTGTTGGGGATTCAACGGAGAAAGGCACATCTCTATTACGGCCTTCCAATCCTCTCACGGGAAGAATTCTACGTCATCTCGAAGTCTGATCCTGACTACAACCGTCTCTTCATCGAATGGAAAGATAGCGGCTTCGATCATCGACTGACACCCTCAATCAACCGCATCGATTCCCACGAAGGCTATCTCATCCATAACGTCGAGTGGGTGACACATTCGGAAAACTCAAGGATGGGCGCACTATCACGGTTTGCCCAATGAACATCCCAGAAAAACTAAAGATTGGCGCGAACGACGTCACGATCGAGCGGCGACCGTTCTCGCAGATCGACGCGGAAGGCAACGGCGGCATCGCGTTCTGGGAACAAAACGTCTTGGTGCTCGCGGATGACATGCCCGAGGACCGGACCGCAGTCGCATTCCTCCACGAGATCCTGCATTTCATAAACACCTACCTCGAGGAGAAAGAAGCCACCTTCATCTCTGAAGGATTGATGCAGGTCATTCGCGACAACGATCTCGACTTCCGTTGAACCTCCACGCCAGTGGCTTTTACGGACGGGACGGTCCAGCTAAGCCGCGCGGCTTGCTCCTAGAGAAAAGCCGCTGGCGCGGGTGCTGAACGTCGCGCGCCGTCTCTCTGTTCTTCGACCTCAGAGAGATGGCGCGGGGCGCTCAAGCAAGCAGGGCTAACCGGCCCGGCGCTCCACCAGTTCTTTCCCAATTTAATCAGGAGGACATTCGTGTGCATCGCTACGTTGTTCTTTCTCTCATTCTTTGTGGACATCTTTGCTTTGCTCAAGAATGTCCCGCGCCGCAACCCTCACAACCGATCGTGATTCACGTCACGGCGGCTGAAGCTCCCGAAGCGTCGCTCAAAGCGCGCCTTATCCACGAACTCACCCAGTCATTAATTGACCAGGGGCGAGGCATCGTGGACATCACGCGCGAACGGCAAATCCAAAAGCTCATGAAGCAGTTGAAGGAGGAATCTAGCTATGACCCTCATGGCTCATACCGGCACGACGGACTTGATGACCCGCGAACAGCTCGCGGAGATTCTCCCGCCCGAAGCAACGGACACCCATAAACCGATCGCTCACATTCAGCTCGTGAACTCACTTCTCGAATCCCTCTCTTTCCGGCACATCAATGTCGTGAAAGAGGAATTTGCCGTGAGTCAGGACGGCATGAAGCTTTTCGGCTGCCTCGACCTCGAAACGATGGGCGACGGCTTCCGCTTTTCTCTCGGATTGAGAAACGCGAACGACAAGTCAATGCGTTTGGGGCTCGTGGTGGGGGTGAAGATCCTCGTCTGCGATAACCTCGCATTCCACGGCGACTTCGAGCCTGTCCTCGCGAAGCACTCCAAGCATTTCGATCTCAATTCGGCCCTTGCGGTCGGATTGGAAGCAATGCAGCGGAACTTCAAACCAATGGCCGACCAGATTCAAGCCTGGAGAGCCAGACAGCTCACGGACGGACAGGCAAAAGAAACGATCTATCGCGCGTTCATCGAAGACGAGCTCGACGCACCAAAGCATTTGGCGCGCGTAGTCCACAAGGAATATTTCGAGCCAAGCTACCCCGAGTTCGCGCCGCGCACCGCCTTCTCTTTGCAGAACGCGTTCACCTCGGCGTTCAAACTCCTCGACCCGATCCCGATGTACAAAGCCACCGCTTCGCTTGGCGAGTTCTTCTCGCTGAACTAGGAGGCCGCGTGAGAAAACCTCTTACCCGGCACCACCGCAAACCTCGTTCGCTTGGCGGCACTTCGGAACCGAGAAACCTCTCGCGCATCCCGCCGAAGAAGCACGCCGCCTGGCACCTGTTGTTCTCGAACCTTCCCGCAGAACGGATCGCAGAAGAAATCAACCGATTCTATCTCGATCCCGACTACCGATTCATTCCAGAAAGGAGGTGAACTGTGTTCAAGGATGGGATTCTCTACTGCGACCGATGCGGGAAACCCATCCGCATCGTTCACTCGCACATCAAGGTCATCACCGATGGCAAAGCGCATTATTGCTCCACCTGCCATCTGCTCACCACGAAGCCGCGCGACCTCATTGACCGAATCCTGCGGTTCTTCCGCAAAGGAAGTGACCCATGATTACGCAAGGAGGCCTTTACTGCGATCACTGCAAGCAACCGGTCCAAGCAAGTGTTGCGAGCATCGTCATCCACCTGTCGCTCGACAAGATTCTTCACTTCCACTATTTCTGCCTGGCCCAATTGCTCAACCGGAAGGAGGGACCATGACGGCCGATCGCGCCATCTGCGAATTCTGCGCCGGCGATGAACGGATCGGTGATCTCACGCCGATCCACCTGTTCATCAATGGCGTCAAGCACACGTTCTATTTCCACAACAACGAGGTACCCAAAAACTGCCTCCAACTCTGGCTTCGCGAACAGCGCGCCAGATACAATGCCCCTGCAAATTAGGGGCATTTTTTATGAAGCTGGTAAAATCTCGGCAACCGATATGAATGAGAAAGATATGACGGAGGAGCAAAAAGCACACTACGAAGAATGGAAGAAGAAATGCGCCGCGACAAGAGCTCGAAATCTGACCGAATTGCATTCCGAACATCAGCATGAATGGAAGCCCGGTTTTAAGCTCATTACGCGCGGCCCACGAAAAGGGCAGTTCAAGTGGATGGGGTACAAGCAACAATCGGCAGATCGAAGCGCGATTGTATTTGCCCAGTCCAGAAAAGCTATTGATGCCCTAAAGCCCACGGAACCACTCGCTGACAAATCGCCGAGGGAAAAACCTAAATTCTCGTGGGAATTTGTTATCGCTATTATCTTCATCTACTCTGTTTCAATAATCTCCTTTTTCATATCCAAGGCATTCGCGTCGTTTGGCGTTCTCGGGCTGGCAGTATTCGTAGATTTCGCAGTTTATTCCATTAAGAAGAAGCGCCGCTACGGCTCAAAATACCTTCCGTTTCTTTGGTGGCTGTAAATTCACGCCCTTGCTTTTCCTCATGAATCCTTCATGCTGAAATGGTCGCCAAATCAAACTCCGGACTTCAATGGACCGAAATAGGCCGGAAACAAAGAAAAGATATTATCTGACGAATCGAGAGCGGTTCTATCTTTGGGCAGAGCTTCGCCGCAAACGCAATCGACGAATCGTTCTAGCCCACTATTGGAACCGTTGCAGCTGCTGTGGAGAAGCGAATCCTTGTTTTCTTGCTATCGACCACATAAATAACGATGGCTGGAAGGAGAAACGAAAGGATCGTGGAGGGGTTGATTACCACAAGATTGTGAAGCGCGGCTTTCCCAATGATCTTCAGCTCCTTTGCCACAATTGCAACTCCGCGAAAGCTTATTACAAAATCTGTCCCCATAAGATAAAGCGAACGATTAACGACATCATCAAACCAGTCGCAAACCAAACTATCCACTTAAGTGATGGATATGCGCAAATACGCGCGGGCCGAGGATAGCTCCTCCGGCCAGACATATGAAACCCCTATGGATTACCCTGTTTTTGCCCTTTTTTGCCTCTTTAGCCATCCCGACCGCCCAATATAGCGTCCAGCCTCAAACGCCCGTCCTGACCGAAATATCGGGCAAGGACTGGGCCTATACGGTCCCATTCCCGGTCAAGAACATTGCCGAAATTGAAAAGCTCATCCAGTGCGAGAGCCAGGGCGTGAACGTCGCGCGCCCCGATTCGAACCACAAGATCTCATGGGGTGTGCTTCAGTTCAACGGGACGTCGACGTGGGACGAGATGGAAACCAAATTCGACTTCTACGGCTCTCCGATGGTCCCCGCCGACGCGATCCACATGGCGGACATGATGATCTCGAATGGCCTCATCGCGAGATGGACGTGTGCGAGGTTGACTGGCCTGATCTCATGAGCTGCAGGTGGCTCAGAATGACTGACCAAAGAAAATGGCCCCGATGTGAAAATCACTCCACCTTAGCTGCCCCAGCCCCTGTCATATGAACCACTTCCGTAGATACCCGATCGTAATTAAGCGCTGACCTAGGCAACAGCCATTTTGCTTGGCACATCCTATGGTGAACGAAGGGGCAGCGTGAAGTCTTCGAGGACTCCAGAGCAACGAACCGAACTCAATCGCTTGGTCGAGCGACTCATCAACGTAATCTATCTCCTGAAGCTTCAAACCGACAGCTCTCCGGAAATTCACCGTTATTTTGAATTTGCAGAAAAAGACCTTCAACGGCTCCTGATGCTCATCCAGAAACCGCGCGCTAACGGCGAGGATAAGGCGGCATAACAGGTGGGGTTATTTCGCCTGTTCCTTCCGTGATCGGCCTTCCGATCGCAATGGGCGCCAATGAAAACCAATTAAAGGCTCGCATGTGTGCAGCCTTTTCGCTTCCTCAAACGCCGCATCATTCTTGGCACTCGCGACTGTCCGAAAGCATTTTGTGCAGATCAGGTCAACAGTCGAGTCTTTATTCTCACGCCGAACGAAGTCTCCAAAGACCGTCATGAGATTGCTCCGAATGGGGGAATATGCCAAACATTGTATGAAATAGACGGGCATCTTTTCAACGACGTTGCCAGCAATAACCCCCTCGCCCATAAGCATCCAGGGATTCCTCTGTGGAAATCTCCCGTGTTCGTCGTTTGTTCGCCTATAATCTCCTCCCATGGGCGGTGAGCGGGCATCGACGGTCCGGATGCAGCGCGGCGGAAAGATCTGTGCGATCTGCTGGCGGCTTTCACTTTTTGTCCTATCGGAAGCTTTCGAATCACATCCCGAATTGCAAGTCGAGAAATGCCAGCACCCTCTCAGTGAGTGTCAGATAGCCTGGCAACATAGCATCGCTCAGTTTGGAACGATTGCAGATGTGAAGGGTTTCGGCCGCCTGAATAACTATTTCGGCGGATGCCGTCGTTACGACGTTCTCACAATGTTCGCAACACGAGGTCTGACTACCGTCAGGATTGATCCGGCGTACGAAGGCAAGTGAAGGCATGGAGTGAACTCTAGGGGGAGCCGAAACTGAGCCAAGATCGAACTAATGGCCTCTGCAAGCTAGCCTGTGCTTATATGCGCCCAATTTCTGAGCAAAACTATACACACCATACCAATTTTTTGGGATGCGGCTCTTCCCGACCCCGACGAACTTATCCCCAGATCCATTTGCGCTTTTCCCTCATTGTGCTTTCATGAAGATAACTTCATAGCGGCAAGACCTCGCACGCTTTCACATTGGTATCAGTTCTCCCGCGAGGTCTACTGGTATCAAGTTGAAAGCGTTTTTCTTTTCATCCGAGAGTGAAGGTGTCCGAGTAGACCCCGGCCCACGCAGGGCAACGCTTCAACGACTTTGCGACCCTGTAATGCGGAATGTGGTTCGTTGATGGGGGAAATGGTCCCGTGAAATCGGGATGGCCAGTGCTCAAACCGCGAAGATGGCAGGCACACGGTTCGCCGTTCCTTCTGTCGCCTTTCCCCACCAGCGAATCACTCGGTAGTTTGGTAGAGCCACCGCAAACGGAAACGCCGTCAAGAACGGCCTCTGAATGACGCAGGAAATGTCCTCCGGCTTCGAGGACAGAGAAGGGCGAACCGGTTTCCCCGTCCAGCTTCGACCCCTGCGATCCAACACGAAACGGCAAATCGGCGACGAGACATAGCGAAGGATGAAATACAAAAGAGCCGCAATGGTTCCTTATTTGAATGCTGTGCGCGGAATCGCCGCTTTTTTGAGAACAGAGTAAACTTTGTAAAAAGTCGAGGGCAAATCAGCAAGGAGGTCGTATGGTTATCAAGCCATTCGTTTGCACGTTTTTCGTAGTGCTCATTTCAGTCTTGAGTTCCGGATGCCAAGATGATCGCATTCCTGACCTCCAGCAGCGGGTCGCCGATTTAGAAAGGAAGGTGCGCGTGATCGAAGCAGAAAAGCAGAAGAAGGATGATGCAGACTCTTTGCGACAATCGCACTTCGAAGGATGTGTTCAGGAAGCCGACAATAATTATCAAAATCGCTTAGAGCTCAACGGCACGAAAGGCCGCGGAGGCTCCTATACTGTCCCGATCGCAATTTTGCGTGAGATGGACGAGGAGAAGCGCGGAAAACTTGAGGAATGCCGCTTGCTTTATAAATGACCGGCGGGAAGTCGCACACCAACCGGAACATCAAGGGAAGAAGAGAGAATATGAAATGAGCGGTTCGAGGAGGCGTAATGCAGCAAGCTTCGTTTGAAGAGAGTCATCCGCATCTCAAAGATTTCATGAAGTTTTTAGACGCGCTCAATGAAGAATCTGATCGCGGCGCTGCGTTGATCGCTTTAGCGATGATCGACGATCTTCTTGAGCAAGCCATTCTCGCTTTTCTCATCGACGATCGAGAGTCGAAGCGACTTCTCGAAGGGTTTAATGCCCCGCTCGGAACGTTCTCTACCCGCACACTTGCCGCATATTCGCTCGGGCTCATCTCGGAAAGGGAATTCAACGAATGTAACAAACTTCGAAAAGTTCGGAACGAGTTTGCACATAACGTCCATCAGACATTTGACGACGAGCGAGTGAAGGAAATTTGTGCAACGCTAAACTTTTCGATAAAGGATGAACCAGACAATAAGCTGCCCCCAAAGAGCCAGTACACTACCGCAGCCATTTGCCTGATTCTTAATCTGACGAATCGGCCACATTACGTCGCGAAAAAGCGCATCGTATTCGAGCCGTGGCCTTATTGAAAAAAATTCCCGCCTGCGTTGTTCCAGGACAGCCGTCAGTTCAGCTCCCCACGCGGCTTAAGCTCGGGCAAATTAGCCTGAAGGTCGCGCAATTCCTGTAGTTCGGTCATGATCTCGCCCCATTCGATGATGGTGCGGTCGCGCCGGATGGAAGCGCGGGAACGATCGTCCTCATTGGTATTCGGATCGTCGATTACTTTGTTCCAAGCATCGCGTTCCAACTCTCGCAAGACCGCCTGCGCTTCGAGTTCGGAGATCTTGAGCCGCAGGATGATTTCGCTGATCTGGTCCATAGAGGGGAAGCAGTCGGAGCGCCAATTGTATCGCGCTCATGCATGTCGGGTTTGCACCGATTTCGGGCGTGGAAAATTCGCCGCGCCGAGTATACGATCTTTCTCCATGAAGTCAGACGAGAAGTGCAACGTTCTCCTTTTCGGCATCGTCGCGCTCCAAAAGGTTAAGGGAGATTTATTGGAGGCCGAGGAACATTCAACCCGCGAATTCAGAAATGAAATGCGCTACGCCTATACGAAGCTCCATGAAGCAGAAATAATCTTGGCGGCGAACGTGAAGAAGATGATGCGGGAACGGCGCGAACGACAGCGCCGGAGAGCAAAGAAAATGGCTAGACAGTAGCCCAGACCTTCTTGACCGCTTCATTGATTGCGTCCTGGGACGCCTTAACGAACGGCGCATAGTGCCGCTCTGTCGTCTTGATACTTTGGTGCCCGAGCAAGATCGACACCGTCTGCAGCGGCACGCCTTTTGACAGGAGATCGACGGAAAAACTGTCCCTCAATCGGTGGGAATGGCCGTCGGGAATGCCGGCGATCAAAAACACCCGTTTCATTTTCGAAGACCAATCCGTCGTCACCGTTTTGAGGGTCCCTTCACGGTTCCAGAAGAAGTGCTTTCCCTCTTCGGTGATTTCGGCAAGGGCATCAAGCACCAATTTCGGGAGCGGTACCGAAACCGGATGGCCCGTCTTTGCCTGATAAATGAACAGATTTCCCTTCGCATCGATCCGATCGCGCGCCAATCCCACCGCATCGGAAATCCTGAGTCCCGAATATCGCATGAGGAGGAACAGCGCGCGGAGTTGCTTTTGAACCCGGACAGGAGATTGTGAATGGATCTCACCGTACACATCGAGCGCGGTCAGAATGTCCTTCCACTCTGACGCAGAGAAGGGAAGCGTCGGCACCGCTTTCGCGAGCGGCGCTCTCACGCTCACCGCCGGATTCTTATCGACCCACCCCGAACTCAGGCAGAAAGAGAAAAAGGCCCGCACGAGTTCGAGCTGCTTTCCGATCGTTCCCGGAGAATATTTCCATCCCTCGCGCATCTTCCGAACATCATCAACCGCGATAGAACGAAGCGGTCTATCGTCCCAATGATCGATGAGCGCACTCTTCAATCGCTTGTATTTCCGCAGAGATTCCGATGAGAGATTGCGCGCCTCGCAGTCCTTATACCAACGATTCAATGCATCAGGCAGGTTCACCACCATCGCTTGTCCGTGGATCTCCCAATCCCGCACCAGCTTGTTCGCCGCTTCCCAATTGGTCAGATCGAGCGACTTGCGAATTGCCTCTCCGTGCAGGACTCCTTGTGTCCAGATCGGACACGAACACTTCGCCCTTCGAGATTTGCTTTTGCATTTCGCCCGGTGCCGGCGGTAAATGGTGAGCATCGAACGATTATGCGCACGAGAAGTACAGAAGTCTATCGAAATCGATAACTATTGTATTATCAATATTTTGAAATGGCGGAGAGGGAGGGATTCGAACCCCCGATAGAGTTACCCCTATGCCTGATTTCGAGTCAGGTGCATTCAACCGGGCTCTGCCACCTCTCCGCAATGGGCGCTCGCATGGATCAGGATGCGGGGCCCGGCGCCCGGCATCGTGGATTGCAAACGGCGCGACCAGATCCCATTCCTTGTTTTCGAGCAACTCCATGTTCAGGCTGCAACTCGAAAAACCTTGAATGGCTTATGACGCGCTTCTTTAGTTTACTGAGAGTTGCCGCGAGTGGCAACGTACGCTCTGCGCTTGAGCGGGATGGGCGGAGCGCATCCCACAGCAGCGGTCCCGGCGCAGATGATAACGTACTGTCTTGACCGCGTTACGGCCGATTGGACGAGCCGAACCGGTGAACGTTGGACTTCCGATCCAGTCAGCGCATGCAAGCAGGAGCCCGGCTTTTCGATGATGGAATTCCATATTTCGCGAGCTGCCCGCGAGCGATATCAGTTCGAGGACAGGCTTTTTTCGTATAACGGCAACGTCGTGTTTGGCGACCTCTCCGCTTGCCGCATCTTTGCGCACAAGATGAACCTGGTGCGCGAAGCCCAGAAATTTCCCGAGCGCGCAGTGCATGCCGGGCAGCTCTTTGCCATGGGCCTCATCGACGAAGCCAGCCATGCGCTGATGGCGCAATACCGCAAGCAGCTTGATCCCGAGGTGATGACCGCAGCGCTCGACTGGTTCTCGGCCCGCGTCGGCGAGGATCAGCTCGAGAAGATGCTGCTCACGTTTGTCGAGCATTTTCCCGGGCAGAGCGTGATGCGCGGCGATGAGACTCCGCGCCAGTGGCTTGCGGGCAAGACCGAGGGAGTTCCGAACCGTGCCGCGGCTCTCGAAGAGATGCTGCTTCTGTGGAGCGCGAATCGCAACGAGGCGTTCAAGCCTTTCGAGGAGCTCTTCGAAGATAAGAGCCTCGCCGAAAAGACTGTCTACCGCGAGGTGACGCAGAACCTGCCCGAATATTTCGCCACGCGGCCGCTCATTCCGATTCCCAATGCATCGCCGATGAACCTGCTGGATCTGCTGCGCGTTCCGGCGATGGGCGCGCCGCGGTCGCTTGCAGACCAGCTTTCGCTGATCCGGCGCATGTGGAAGCCGCTGCTTGGAGAAAGCCTCGATCGCTTTTTGATGATTGCAGGCGAGATACTGCGCGAAGAAGAGCTGGCGATCTGGATGCAGTTCAACCCAGACGCCGCAAAAGCACGGGCGGCAGCGCAGCGCCACCGCGAAAGCGGGCAGCAGCAATGGCCCTCGATTGTCAGTGAGTCGCAGGTGCCCGTCTTCGGCGACCCCGCACATGAGTACGAAAGATTCAGCCCCGACATGGCTTGGATGCCCACCGCGGTCTTGATTGCGAAAAGCACCTACGTGTGGCTGGCGCAACTGAGCAGGGAATACGGCCGGCACATCGCGCGGCTTGACGAGATTCCCAACGAGGAATTGGAAACCCTGGCGCGGCGCGGCCTGAATTCTCTCTGGCTGATCGGAGTGTGGGAACGCAGCCGCGCGTCGAAAACGATCAAGCAGCTTTGCGGCAACTCGGATGCGGTGGCCTCGGCGTATTCGCTCTACGACTATCGCATCGCCGACGATCTCGGCGGAGAATCGGCGTACATCAACCTGCGCGACCGCGCTTATCAGCGCGGCATCCGGCTGGCCAGCGACATGGTGCCGAACCACATGGGAATCGATTCGCCGTGGGTGGTCGAACATCCTGAGTGGTTCATTTCGCGGCCGCATCCGCCGTATCCGGCGTACAGCTTTAACGGGCCTGACCTCTCGAGCGACGGGCGCGTCGAGATCAAGATTGAGGATCACTACTTCGAGCAGAGCGATGCGGCAGTGGTCTTCCAGCGGCGCGACCGGGCCAGCGGAGAGACGCGCTACATCTATCACGGCAACGATGGCACGAGCTTTCCGTGGAACGACACGGCGCAACTCGACTACCTGAATCCCGCGGTGCGCGAGCAGGTGATCCAGACGATCCTTCACGTCGCGCGCCTGTTTCCGGTGATTCGCTTCGACGCCGCGATGACGCTGGCCAAGCGGCATTTTCACCGGCTGTGGTTTCCGGGGCCAGGGACGAGCGGGGCGATTCCGTCGCGGGCAGAAAACAGCATGAGCCAGGCGGAATTCAATCGGCACATGCCGCACGAGTTCTGGCGTGAAGTCGTGGATCGCGTGGCTGCAGAAGTGCCCGGCACCCTTCTTTTAGCCGAGGCGTTCTGGTTGATGGAAGGCTACTTTGTCCGCACCCTGGGCATGCATCGCGTCTACAACAGCGCGTTCATGAACATGCTGCGAGACGAGAAAAATGCCGAATACCGGTCGGTGATCAAGGAGACGTTGAAGTTCGATCCGGACATCATGAAGCGTTACGTGAACTTCATGAGCAATCCTGATGAACGCACAGCAATTGACCAGTTTGGTAAAGGGGATAAGTGCTTCGGTGTCGCGGTGATGATGTCGACTTTGCCCGGGCTGCCCATGTTCGGCCATGGCCAGGTGGAGGGATTCACCGAGAAGTACGGCATGGAGTATCGCCGGCCCCGCTACGAGGAGACACCGGATCACTGGCTTGTGGAGCGGCATCAGCGTGAGATTGCGCCTCTGCTGCAACGCCGCTGGCTCTTTGCCGAGAGCAGCAATTTTCTCCTCTACGATTTCTATGAGCCTTCGGGATCGGTAGACGAAAACGTCTTCGCCTACTCGAACCGCAACGGCAACGAGCGCGCCCTGGTGGTGTACAACAACCGCTACGGAACCGCGCATGGGACCATTGATTTTTCGGCAGCCTATGCGGACAAGTCGCAGTCGCAACTGCGGCAGCAGCGGCTGAGCGAGGGCCTCGGATTCGGTGGCAATGATGCAATTCTTGCCTGGCGCGACTCGCTCACCGGGCTTGCATACCTGCGTCGCGCGCGCGTCGTTGCTGAGCGCGGGCTGACGCTTGACCTGCATGCCTACCAGAGTCACGTGTTCCTCGAGTGGCGAGAAATGTATGCGACGGCCGAAAAGCCGTGGGACCGGCTCTGCGATCATCTCAACGGCCGTGGCGTTCCCAATCTTGAAGATGCGCTGGTGCAACTGGAATTGCAGCCGGTTCACCAGCAGTTGAAATCGCTGCTGGCGCCCGATCGCGCGCTGCTGATGGGTGATTTTGCGGAGCAACCCAGGGCGGTTGGCGCTCCGGCAGAACGAACCCGCGCACGGGAACGCGTGAAGTTCTTCGATGAAACATGGAATCGCTGCGAGAGCTTCGTGCGGACCGCTGAGGCTGTTTATCGCCGCCAAAACGGCCATCAATCTGCGCCGGAAGATTCGGCATCGCAGCGCGATGTCTTTAAGCAGAGGTTGCGAACCGCCATGCGCATCCCGGTGGTCGAAGCGCTGTTTCCAGTTCCGTGGCCGGCAGCTGCGCGCCGCGTATTGCCGAGCCCGAGCCCGCAGGTGACCTCAACTGCGATCTGGGGACCGATCCTGGCCTGGTGTGCCCTCGAATCACTCGCCGAGTTCGTGGATGCGAAAAAGCCCGAGCAGGCTGCGCTGGATCTGTTCGACCGGCTGCGGTTGCGGGAACCGTTCGCCGAGGCATTCCATGCATTGGGATTCGAAAAGGAAGAAGGATGGAGGGTGGCGGCGCGCATCAAGGTGCTGCTATTGGCAGGCGCCGGCGTGGGTCAGCCTAGTGAGCCCGTCCCGCAACCCGTCAAGTCCGCCTCTGTGCTCCAGCCGGACGGAAAGACTGCTGCGGCGGCCAAGCCCGCCCCGGTCGAAACGCCGGCTGATTCCCGCGCCGCCTCGCCACGACCGAAGCAAACGCCGATCGCGCCGGACCTTTGGCTGGATCCCGATATCCGATGGCTCACGGGAGCGCACCAGGCGGAAGGCAATGACTACCTCGTTCGCGAGCCCTATGAAGAACTGCTGTGGTGGCTCCAGCTTCCGGAGCTGCTGAGCCTGGCCGGTCAATCGGCTCCCACCACCGCCGAAGCACAGAAGATTGCCGCGGCTGTCCGAGCCTATCTCGATGCCGCCGAAGCTGCGCAATTTCGCGTGGATGCGCTGAGGGATGTCGACACGGCGTTGCCGCAGGCAAATTCGGCGTTGCCGTCAGCCGGCGAGATCACTGGCGAGCCAATCGTGGCCTCTTCATCCAAACGCAACGACGACTCGAAGTAGATGCGGGGGCGGGCTCTGGCCGGGTTTTCCGAACCGGACAAGGGAGGTCTGGGGTATTACCGAAGAAATCGTCTAAGGTGATTTGAATCACATTCTTCGCTGCCCGACAGATATATTAAAGTCCAAAGGATTTCAGCGGGAGATTGCCGAATTCCTTCGGTGTCGCATTTTGTCGGGCGTACGTTGAATGCATTTCTACGTCATTCCATCAGGCTCGATGCGACGCCGCTGATTCGCGGGGAGTTAGACCGCGGTGCGGCAGCAAGCGGGACGTGTGTCCGGTTGAGCATCCTGGGCCAAGTGTCGGACGCTGGTCAAGGTGCATCAGTAAGGGTATGGGAAGCCGCCAAAAGAGCATTCCAAGAGCGGCTGACAATGGAGATCCTGCATGAAGAGTGTTTTTGTCGTGGGAGCCGGACCTGCCGGCATGTTCGCTGCAAGGCAGGTGGCACTGGCTGGGCACGACGTCTTCCTATTCAATCGCGATATCAAACCAGGCGGCCTCGCCGAATACGGTATTTATCCGACGAAAGACAAGATGAAGTTTGGGCTGCGCAAGCAGTTCGGCCAGGTTCTCTCGCTGGGCAACGTTCATTACTTCGGCAACGTCCAGGTCGGAACGGAGTACGACATCTCGATTGAAGACCTCGAGGCCATGAGGCCCGCCGCAATCATCTTTGCGTGCGGTGCGCAGGGAGCGGGCCGGCTCGGTTTACCGGGCGAAAACGCAAAGGGCGTTTATGCCGCCAAGGATTTTGTCTACCACTACAATCAGCTTCCGCCCTACGCCTCACAGGATTTCTCCACCGGACGCCGGATCGGCATCATCGGCATGGGCAACGTGGCGATCGATATTGCGCGCTGGCTGCTCGAAGACGATCCGCGGCACGTGACCGAAGAAGTGGTGATTATCGCCCGGCGTGGTCCGCTCGAAATCAAGTTCGACGAAAAGGAAATCGGCTATATCGAACGCCATATCAGCCGGGAAGAGCTGATTGGAGAGCTGGAACGGGTGCGCGAACGCTGCATGCGTGTCGGCCAGGATGTTTCGCCCGAGAGCATCTTCGCGAACCACTTCCGCCATCTCAAGGATCCCGGATTTACGTCGGTGGCACCGCGGCTTAAGTTCCGCTTTCTCTCGTCGCCGACCGCGGTGTTGCCCGGGCCTGATGGCCGTATCGAGAGAATTGAAGTGGCTGAAAACGAGCTGGTGCTCAAGAGCAACGGCGACACGGCTGCGAAAGGCCTGAATGAAAAGGTTGAACTCAATCTCGATACGCTGATCTTCGCTATCGGTGATCGTCACGATCCAAACATCGGGCTGCCGATGGGCCCGGAGGGCTATGCTACGCGTCCCGATCCCGAACACCCGCAGGCTGCGCATTTTGATGTGTGGGACCCAAATGTGAATCAGCCGATTCCGGGAACCTACGTTGTCGGTTGGGCTCGTCGCGCCAGCACCGGTCTCGTAGGCATCGCGCGTCACGATGGGGAACTCGGCGCGGCGCAGGCAATCGCCTATCTGAAGGACCTTCCGGAATCGGACACCTGGAAGGAATCGGAGATCCTTGACGGCCTGCGACAGAAGAAGTTGCGGCCCGTGACCAAGTCCGACCTTGCTCTGCTTTCCGCAGTTGAGCAGCGAATCGCGCAGGAGCGCGGGCTGACGTCGTTCAAGTTCAGCGACAACTCTTCGATGTTCAAGGCGATTCGCGAGGAGAAAGAGCGGACGGCCATTCCATCGACTGAGCCGGTCACGACAGAGAAATAGACTTCAGACGTTTTGATACAGCTTGCGCCCGAAGCAAACGCAGTTGCTTGATGGCGAACGCGTCAACGGGCCAGGACCAGACCGCCATCCTGACCCGATGATGCCGGACACTCGGCTCCCGTCGATCCGAAGCCGTTGCCTCGTACTACGGCAGAGTCAGACGTTTCGCCGAGTGGACGAAGCAACCGGTGGAGATCAATGTTCCGGCTGCATTGAAGTCCAGGACAGTACCCGCGGAGGTGAATTCGCCGTCCCGGCCAAGGGTGATTTTGTCAGTCACTTTCGCGATGGAAGCGAAAGTGCCATCGGGGTTGTAGCGGAAGAACCAGTAAGAGGCGTTGAAGGTATGGTCGCCTGCCTCGCTGTAGACGCCTTCGCTGATTCCACGCGATGAGGTGTTGGCCGTCTCAGTAACTGAACCATCCTGACGGAACTGCTGAAGCGAGCGAACCGTCCTGATGAGCGCGCCGTTCTGGCAATTGGTGACGGTGACAGATACGTCCCACACGCCTTTCAAGGTGCCGCCCTCCTGGGCATGCACGATGGTCTGGGAAGCGGCGACAGCAACTGCGAGAACCGTGCAGATGCGGAACAAATTCGTTTTCATGTCGATCTCCTTTTTGCTGTGAGGTTGACGGTGAACGGGGACTTCCAACCGCCTCACACTCATAGGCGCATTCCGAGGAGAAAAACTGGCATGGTTGTAAAAGATTCTGTCGATGAAGGCTGATTAATGCTTGCTCAGCTCCGCATGCAGCCACGATCGCGCGAATTTCCAATCCCGCATGACCGTTTCCGGAGAGATTGACAGCACCTCGGCACACTCCTCGACGCTTAGGCCCCCATAGAAACGCAGCTCGACCACTCGGGCCTTCCGCAGGTCCATCTGAGCCAGTGCGTTGAGGGCATCTTCGAGGGCGATCAGTTCTTTAGCGCGGTCGCCGCCCAGGTCCGGCAGTTCGTCGAGGTCTACGCGCTCGGCATTGCCCCCGCGCTTGGCTGCCACGCGGCGCCGTGCGCGATCAAGCAAGATGTGCCGCATAATCTGTGCCGACACAGCGAAGAAATGCGCCCGGTGTTGCCAATCCACATTCTTGACATCGATCAGTTCAAGGTAGGCCTCGTGCACCAGTGCTGTAGCTTGCATCGACTGGCCGGTTCGCTCGTTTTGGAGTTGGTGTCCCGCAATCCGTTGCAAGGTGCGGTAAACGCGAGGCGTCAGCCGCTCCAAGGCTGCCTGGTCGCCGTCAGCCCACGCGCGCAGAAGCTGGGTGGTTTCGGAGGGTTCATTTTCCATGGCAGGGCGCTCCAATCTCAGGCACAAGTGGCGCTGCGCGAAGAAGATAGAGTTGCGGCTCGGTCGGCGCCATAATACCATTCATACATTTCCAAGGAATACACCCCTTGCAACGCTGGCAGCAGATCGAGGAGTTGTACCACTCCGCCCGGGAGCACGGGGACGGGGTTCTCGCCGGCGTTGATCCCGAGCTTCGGGGAGAGGTCGAAAGGCTGCTGGCGCAGGACTCGGAAAGCGGCCGCAAACTCCTGGACCAGAGAGCCACGGACTTGTTCTCGAAACTCTCCAACACGCAGATCACGCCGGGATCACGGCTCGGCCCATACACGATAGAGGCCTCGCTCGGCCATGGTGGTATGGGTCATGTATACCGCGCGATGGATACGCGCCTCGCCCGTCCGGTTGCCATCAAGGTCTGCAAAGAAGAATTCAGTGGGCGATTTGAGCAGGAATCCCGCTCCATTGCCGCGATGAATCATCCCAACGTCTGCACCCTGTTCGACGTTGGTCCTAATTACCTGGTGATGGAGCTGGTAGAGGGTGAAACGCTGGCTGCTCGTTTGAAACGCGGTAAGCTGTCCCTCTCTGAAACCATCCGATTTGGAGGCCAGATTGCCGACGCTTTGGCGGTGGCGCACGGGAAGGGAATCGTTCACCGAGATTTGAAGCCTGCCAACATCATGCTGACCAAAGCCGGGGCAAAGGTGCTGGACTTCGGTCTGGCGAAATCGACCATCGATCCAGGCGTCACCGTTGCCGGTGTCATGGGAACGCCCGCGTACATGGCTCCCGAGCGGCTGGATGGGAAGGATGCCGATGCGCGGTCCGACATTTATGCCCTCGGGCTGGTTCTTGCGGAAATGGCAACAGGAAGAAGGTCCAACAGCCCCGACGATTTGCCGCCTGGGCTCGACCGCGTTGTGAAGAGATGTCTGGAGCCCGATCCCGACGAGCGATGGCAGAGCGCGCGCGACCTGAAATGGGAGTTGGAGTCGATTCCGCGTGCTTCTTCTCCTTCTTCGCCGGTTTCTCGAAGTGCGCTGCTCATCGGCGCCCTCACCGCGGCAGTGACGCTGTTGGTGGCGGTTGTCCTACTATCCTTTCGCGAAAAGCCGGTCTTACCACCCATTACGCGGGTGAATGTTCAACTTCCCGACAAATCGGTGGTTCGCTCGCTGTCAGTCTCGCCGGACGGCCGCTTTATCGCAGTGGTTTTGGTCAAGGACGGAAAACAGCAGATCTGGGTTCGCTCGCTCGATGCGGCAGAACTGACTCCACTCGCCGGTACGGAAAATGCGACCGAGCCATTCTGGTCACCGGATAGCCGCTTTATTGGATTCTTTGCGGATGCCAAGCTGAGGAAAATCGATCGTTCCGGGGGACCGGTTCAAACGCTCTGCGACGCCTTGGCGGCTGTGGGCGGTACGTGGAATCAGAATGGCGACATACTCATCGGCGCACTTGACCAGGCGCTCCGAGTCTCAGACCAAGGTGGTCTCCCATCGAAACTTCCCAACCATCCCGAAAGCAGAGAGCTTTCACCCGTATTTCTGCCGGATGGACGTCATTACCTGGCCTCGCCCTATTCCGGCGGCGTGTGGCTGAATTCGATGGATGGGACCGAGCGACGACAAATCCTTCCCGACAATTCCATCACGTCGATCGTGGCACCGACCTCCGGCAGTCATATAGGCGCTGTTTTGTTCACGCGGGCGGGTACGCTGATGGCCTTGCCCTTCGACATGATCCGGCTCAAGGCGGCAGGCGACCCGTTCCCGATTGCGCAGAACATCGAGACGGGGCCAAACGGCACCCGTTTCGTCTCTTCTTCGCTCAACGGAGTGCTGGCCTATGTCTCGGGTCAACAGAGCCAGCGGCAGTATGTTTGGCGGGACCGCCAAGGCAAAAGTCTGGGCATCGTGGGCGAAGCGGGAGGCGTGGCGATGATTTCCCCGGACGGGAAACAGGTCGTGGGAGATCCGGCGGGGCAGATAACGACACTCGACTTCGGAAGCCGGCTGAGCACCCGTCTGACTGTCAGCTCCGCGGGAATGAATCCTGCCTGGTCGCCCGATGCTCGCTACGTCGCTTACAACGGGTTGGGGGGAATTTATCGCAAGGCTACCAATGGAGGGACCCCCGAACAACTCCTGCTTTCATCGCGAACCCTGGCCGTTCCAAAGAGCTGGTCACCCGATGGGCGCTATCTCATCTATGCCCAAATCAATCCCGGAACAAGCGCAGACCTGTTTGCGTTGCCGATAGGACAGCCGGACGCGCATCCGCTGGTTCTGGCTCAGACGCAGGCAACCGAAGATCAGGGGCAGTTTTCTCCCGACGGGCATTGGGTTGCGTACACTTCGAATGAATCCGGGCAAAGCGAGATTTATGTCATTCCCTTTCCGCTTGGGTCGAATGGCGGCAGATGGATCGTCTCGAAGGGCGGCGGCGTGATGCCTCGCTGGCGGCGCGATGGCAAAGAACTGTTCTATGTTTCGCCGGACTGGAAGATGATGGCAGTCAATATCAACACGAAGCCCACCTTCCAGTCCGGGACGCCACATGCGCTTTTTGATACGGACATGATTGACACCGGAATTCGGACGGGTCCGATGAGTTGGGATATTTCTCGCGATGGGAACCGGTTCCTTATCATCAGCGAAAACTCTCCCGCGACCAGTTCGCTTAACGTGATCCTGAATTGGCGGGTGGAAAACCAGAAATGACCCGCGCCTGGATGCGATGGATTGAGACTCGAAACGGCCTCAGACAAGAGAGAATGGCGTTGTGGCAGGATGATACGTGATCAAGCGTCAACCACTCCCGCACGAAGATGCCCGGTTGATGAGCCTGTTGAAAACCATCGTTTCGGATCACGCAAGTGAGTTCGCGAAGCTGTTGAAAGAGTCGCCGGCTCTTGCGCTTCAACCTCTCCGGGTTGGGGCAAGCAGACAGGACGCAAGCGATTTCTTCTTTGAAGAAATCAAGCACTATCTCAATGCCGGCGATACGGCTCTGCATGCCGCAGCCGCCGGCTATCGCGTGAACATGGCGCGAACACTGATCCAGCAGGGGGCTGACGTCAAGGCAGCGAATCGCAGAGGCGCGCAACCGCTGCACTATGCGGCGGACGGTGGGCCGGGATCGCCTCACTGGAATCCGCGGGCTCAGGGTGAAATGATCGATCTTCTGGTCAGCAGGGGTGCCGATCCGAATGCGTTGGACAAGAGCGGCGTGGCCCCACTGCACAGGGCTGTGCGGAATCGCTGTCTGGCGGCTGTGGATTCACTGGTGCGGAATGGCGCCGATATCAAGCTGCGAAACAAGAGCGGGTCCACAGCGCTGCATCTCGCGGTTCAAACCACCGGCAAGAGCGGCTCGGGATCGCCGAATGCAAAAGATCTACAGCAAAAGATCATTGTCCGCTTGCTGAAAGCAGGCGCTGATCCAGGAGATCAGGATGGACAGGGCAAGACGGTACTGCAATGCATTCAGAGCGAGTGGATACGCGAGTTGTTCCCAAGCCGGTGACTCGTCGTGCAGCGCACAACTTTGCTCCCGCACAATGCCCGCAAAGCGCGCGAGTGTCGGAATCGAACCGGAGTCACCGGTGCGGAGCAGTCCAGGGGCTGCTCCGCGGATGTGGTTCGATTCGGTGGTTTTTCGCCTGCCTAATGGCAGGTTGCCCCATTGATGGCGAATGACGCAGGTGCCGAGTTTGTGTTGTTGTTCCACGTGCCTGTGAAGCCAATGCCGTTGTAGCTGCCGCCGGCGGGGATTGCTCCGTTGTAGTTCAGGTTCTTCACGGACACATGGGCGCCGCTCTGGTTCGCGGCTCCGTTCCAGAGGCCATTGATGGTCTGTCCATTGACGAAGGTCCACGTAAGATCCCAATTCGACCATGCTGTGGAACCTGTGTTCTGGATGCTGATTGCGGCCTGGAAGCCGCCCGGCCACGAGTTCACGATCGAGTAGGTCACATGGCAACCCGCTGAGCCACCGCCGGCTGCCGGTGTTGTGGCTGGAGCCTGTGCGGACGCGCCGGATGCCCCTGCCGCATCCACCGCCTCAATTTTGTAGTAGTAGGTGGTTGATGGCGAGAGTCCGCTATCGGAATAGCTGGTTGCCGTGACACCGCCGGCGATCTGGTTGGCCGAAGACGGCGTGAAGCCGCTCGTGGTGCTCCGATACACGTTATAGCCCGTGACGGAGCAATTAGCCGGCGCCGTATCCGATGTCCAGCTCAGGTTGATCACGCTTGACGATGCGGCTGTTCCACGCAGGCCGCTGGGCGCCGACGGCACAGTGGTGCAGTTCGCGCCGCCACCCGAGCCGGCTGCTGCGCTCACTGAGTAATTCGACATTGAAAGGCCTTGGCCGCCCGTCCAAATTTCGAACCCGAACTCGACGTCAATGAGCCACCAGGATGGTTCAAGGCTGCCGCGGCTGACCGCATCCTGAAAGAACGGGAGCAGGTTCAGGTTCGACACACCTGTTACCGGCGTCGACGCGACGTAGGAGATCACCTTCCATGAGCTTTGGTTCCCGGTCCATACTTCATAGTTCGCGCCGGAGACGGTGGCTGTGCCGATGGGCTGACCGAAAGGCTGAATGACGCCCTGGTGATTCAGCCAGATCATGACTTCGGCGCCGTTTGGCTGTCCCGAGGTAGTGGACGTCTGATTGAACCAGATGTCGTAGGCTGCGTCGTTGTTGTATCCGGAGGGCTGCGTGAGGCTCACGGTTGTGGTCGCCGAAGCGATGCTGGCTTCCTCAATCAAAAATGGATTGGAGCTTGTGCAGGTGCCCCAATGGCATCCGCGATAGATCGAGGTATAAGTGGCCGGCGCTCCGTTTGTCGCAAGGTTGAAGTTCGCGGTGGTGATGGTGAAACCGTTTCCGTTAAGGTTCGCGCATTCCTGCTGGGTCGAGTTCCACTCGTTCATCTGGAAGTTGTAAGCGCCGTTGTCCAGGGGGGTGACATCAAACGGGGAACAGGTCGATTGCGCAACAGCAACGCGCGAGCTTGCGATGCACAGGGCCAACGCGGTCAATCCTATCGCTCCATACTTCAGCTGTTTCATTGCATACCTCTTCATCGGCTGGCCGCCGAGCGACAGGCCGGGCAGCGGTTTCCGGTTGGCGCTCGACCACGCGCGGAGTTGCGCGGCTGTCCTCGCGGCGCAAGGGCCGAAAGGGCGCATTGCAAGGCTTCAGGAAAAACCTGCTTCAAGCGTGCGGTAGCAAGGAAGGGCGGCGAACGTGCTGCGCCAAGAGGCTTACGGTCTATCTATCGGTCGTTTTGCGGAAGTATACCATCGGGTGAATTTGTGGGAGATCACGGAAAACCGCAGCTTGAGTCGCTTGACAATCTGAACTGAACCGTTCAGTATAGGTATTTCGGGAGGTCGACCCGTGATTCGCGTCCAAAACCTGGTTAAAACCTTTGGCACATTTACCGCGGTCAACGATGTCTCCTTCGAAGTGAGCGAGGGAGAAATCTTTGCGTTTCTCGGCCCGAACGGGGCGGGGAAGACGACCACGATCAAGATGCTGACGACCCTGTTGAAGCCCACCGACGGAACCATCCAACTCGATGGGCTTGATCCGCAAACGCAGCAGAACGAAGCCCGCAAGCGATTCGGCATCGTTTTTCAGGATCCCAGTCTCGACGGCGACCTGACGGCGTGGGAGAACATGGAAATCCACGGCGTGCTGTACCACGTTCCGCATAAGATTCGCCGGCAGCGCAGCGAGGAGTTACTGAAGCTGTTCGAACTTTGGGATCGGCGCAAGGAGCAGGTGAAGAAATTCTCTGGCGGCATGAAGCGGCGGCTGGAGATTGCGCGCGGGTTTCTGCACACGCCGAAGATTCTGTTTCTCGACGAACCCACGCTGGGTCTCGATCCGCAAAGCCGAAACCAGTTGTGGAGTCACGTGAAGAAAGTGAATGAGGCGGAACGCGTGACCGTGTTCCTGACCACGCACTACATGGACGAGGCCGATCGCGTGGCGCATCGCATTGGCGTGATCGATCATGGGCGGCTGGTTGCACAGGGAACGCCCCGCGAGATCAAGGACCAGACAAAGACTGAAACCCTTGAAGAGGCTTTTCTCGCACTGACCGGTTCGATGATCCGCGACGAGAGTGCCGATCCGGCAGCGGCGATGCGGCAATTCGCAAAGATGTGGAGTGGAGGCAAGCGATGAGTGCGATTTACATTCTCTGGCTTCGAGAACTGAAACGCTACGTTCGCTCGCGGGCGCAGATCGTTGCCTCGCTGGGCCAGCCGCTGCTGTATTTCCTCGCGCTGGGATTCGGGCTCGGGCCGGTCTTTCAGCGCGCGGGATATGGCAGCTACCTGCAGATTGTTGCTCCCGGCGTCATCGGCATGAGCGTGCTGTTCTCGTCGATTTTCTCCGGGCTCGGCTTACTTTGGGATCGTCAATTCGGATTCCTCAAAGAGACGCTGGTGGCGCCGGTGTCGCGGTTGCAGATCATGATCGGGCGGACGCTGGGCGGCGCAACGGTGTCGGTGATCCAGGGTTTGCTGGTGACTGCGCTGTGCCTGCTGTTCGGATTCCGTCCGGTGAATCCGTGGCTGATTCCGCTGGCGATTGCGTTCATGATTGCGATCGCGCTGGTGTTCGCCGCGCTCGGAGTCGCGATCGGGTCGAGCCTGCAGGACATGCAGGGATTTCAACTGATCATGAATTTCCTGGTGATGCCCATCTTCTTTTTGTCGGGAGCCTTGTTTCCGCTGTCGAACATCGGCACGATCCTGTTGACGATTGCCAAACTCGATCCCCTATCGTATGGGATCGATGGCATGCGATCGATTTACCTGGGCCACTCGACGTTTAATGCGGGCACGGACGCGCTTGTGCTGTGCTGCATCGGAGCGGTTCTTCTGGTCTTCGGGGCATGGCGGTTCTCAAGGATCGAGATCTGACGTGGCCCGATCGCGCAGCAACGAGGCTCACGACAAGGTGCTCCGCGCCGCTCTCGATTTGTTTGCCAAGCGCGGAATCGACGCCACCAGCATGGATGCGATTGCGCAAACCTCGGGCGTGAGCAAGGCCACCATTTACAACCACTGGGCCGACAAAGAAGCGCTGTTGATGAATGTGATGGAGATGATCCACGGACTCGATCGGGAGCACGAAGATGTGGATACGGGGGACATCAGCAGCGACCTTGCAACCGTGCTTTCACGACGGCCCCCCGACGAATTCGACGAAGCGCGCAACCGGCTGATGCCGTCGATGATTGCCTACTCGGCGTTCCATCATGAATTCGGGATGGCATGGCGGCGGCGGGTGATGGAGCCTCCGCGCAGGTTTGTCGAGCGCATTGTGCGGCGAGGGATCGAGCGCGGCAGCTTACGCTCCGATCTGGATCCGGAAGTGGCGATCGCGCTGCTTCTCGGCCCGAATTTGTATACGCATATTTTTCAGCGGGAGCGCTTGCCCAAAGTGCCGGACATTGGGAAGGAAGCCGCGGAGGCATTCTGGCGGGCATTCGCGGTGAAGCCATCGGCCCCAAGCGTTCACTCCGCGGCTCGTCGCCGGCCTCGCGCCCGCTGAGGGCCTCGGGCAACCCCGGTTATGAAAGGCGGAGGCCATTGAACAGGCTTCCGTTATAGACTCTTTGCGAATACAAATCCCCGCAAAGGCCCTCCCAGATGACAGGTGAAACGGTTTCTCCGGAAGATGCGGCCAGCCTGGTGAAATCGGGCATGTGGCTGGACTATGCGAATTCCCTTTGCCAGCCGGACGTATTCGATAAGGCCCTGGCGGCGCGCAAGGAAGAGTTGACCAACGTAAAGATCCGATCGTGCCTGACCGTGCGCCCTCGCGCCGTGATCGAGGACGATCCGGAGGGCAAGCACTTTCACATGTTCAGCTGGCATTTTTCAGGCTACGACCGCCGGAAGCATGACGAAGGCCGCTGCAACTATGTGCCGCTGAACCTGGGCGAGGTGCCGGACTATTACCGCCGCTTTCTCGAGCCAATCGACATCGCGATTCTGAAGACCTGCCCGATGGATGAAGGCGGATACTTTAATTTTGGACCGACCAATCTGTGGCAGCGGGCCGCCATCGAGCGCGCGAAGGTAGTGATTGTCGAAATCAATCGCGAGATGCCCTACGCATTCGGCAAAGAGAACGGCGTACATTTGCGCGAGGTGGACTACGTGATCGAGGGAGACGACAAGCCGTGCGCGGAATTGCCGAACCCCGACCCGAGCGAGATAGATCGCATCGTGGCGGGACGCATTGCGGCTGAAGTTGAGGATGGGTCGTGTCTGCAGATCGGCATCGGCGGCATGCCCAACGCCGTTTGCACGCTGCTTCTCGAAGCCGGGGTGAAAGACCTGGGCATTCATACGGAGATGATGACGGACGGGCTGGGTTTGCTGTACCGGTCAGGGCGAGTGACAGGATCGCGCAAGACGCTCGACCCGGGCAAGGTGACCTACACGTTTGCGCTCGGATCCCAGTCGCTCTATGCGACGGCCAATCGCAATCCCGACATGTATTGCCACCAGGTGGATTACACCAACTCGCCTTACATCATCATGCAGAACGAGAAGGCAGTATCGATCAATAACACGACGCAGGTGGACTTGCAGGGGCAGGTCGCATCGGAAACGGACGGACAGCGGCACCTGAGCGGCACGGGAGGCCAGTTGCAATTTGTGCGGGGAGCCTACGCGTCGAAAGGAGGGAAGTCGTTCATTTGCCTTTCATCCACCTATCAGAAGGGCAGCGAGCGGCGCAGCCGGATTGTGTTCAGCCTGACGCCCGGCAATATCGTGACCACACCGCGCTCGGACGTGATGTATGTCGTGACGGAATTCGGGATGGTGAACCTGAAGGGGAAGTCGGTCGCGGAACGCGCAAAGGGCTTGATCGAGCTGGCGCACCCGGAGTTCCGCGAGGAACTGGAGCGGCAGGCATATGAGCACCGACTGATTCCGCGCGGCGTTTCGTTTGCGTGCGAAGAAACTCGCTGAAAGTTCGGGCCGAAGGCGATTTCAATCAGGACATTCGGGGCAAAGGTCGCCGTTGCGACCTACCGCGCGCCATGTGTGTTGAGTGGGGCAGGAGAGCCATCCGACCATTCGCCCACCCACACCATGAAAATCGTGACGCGCTCCTGAGGATCATTCGCGGCCATGACCGGCGATCCTGGCAGGTCTGCGCCCCAGCTTTTTGACGCGTCGCCCGATACGAAAAACATCAGATGCGCGTGCCAGTTCTTACCCTCGTCGTTCAGATATTGGCTTTTCGAGATCATATAGCACATCGCGCCGGGCTCGAGAGCGGGCAATTCGCCCTTGTCCATGGCGGTCGTGGTTGTCTCAACGATTTCGGGTTTTGGCTTTCCGGCGAGCACAAGCTTTGTCTTCATGAGGTAGATCGGGGCGAATGTTCTCGCCGCGGCTGGATTGAAGCAGATGGGGGCGCGAATCTTCGGGTTCCAGAATTCGGGAAAATCGGTGGCGGCTCCCCACGATCTCTCGACGATACAGAGGAACCCATTGGTTCCTTTTTCGGCCGTCGTATAACCACCATGGTCGAGCACCATGACCTCGGCATCGTTTGCGATGGAGGCTGGGGCCGCACTGCGGGCGAGTGCAATCTCAGCATGCTTGTCCATTAGATACTGGTCGAGGGGGGCCATCGAAGCGTACTTGGGGTTGTCGGGCTGGGCCTGTGCTTTCGCAATGGCCGCGGGCGCGAGTGGCTGGGCAAGGACCGCCAGGGCAATCAACGTGAGATGACTGTTTCGCATGCAAGCCTCCTAATGCGCACAGAATCGCATCTCGGGATTTGCTGGTGATCTTAAATTTGCAAAGAAATAAACGTCAAACCGCGGCGACCGATTTCTGTCGATTCGCATCACTTCGCAGTTGAAGATGGTGCTGAAACGTGAGAGGATGGAGCCTCATTTCCGCCGGTGTTACCCCTGCCCCAGCGCTGAGGTCGCAAGCTCCGACGCAGTTTGTCCAGGTGAGCCTCCTTATGCTCGGGACGTTTGTACTTCTCAGAATCGGCCAACGATCAACTTGTCTACGCGAGGGCCCGAAGGGCGATTCGCTCGTTTCGCACTTGTGAGACGCGCCGGCTTGCGAAACGGGCTTTGATCTGCATTGGGCCGTGGTTTTGCGGGCCGGACTGGGATTTGACGTTATGAGGTATTTAGAGGACGACGCAGGAGGAAAAATGGCGACGACATCCAGGAACTCCCCAACCTGGAAGGAAACGCAGGCAGGGGCGGCGGAGCCGCTCGAGGAAAGGCAGCCTCTTGGGAAAGAACCGGAGGGGCCAAGGATAGAAGGGCTGGGCTTTTGGAAGCGCTTTGTGGATCGGGCGATGCTGAGCGTGCAGGGCATGCCAAGATTCAAGGGCGTGCAATTGACCGGCGGTGTCTCCGCCACGAGCACGGGCGCGGTTCGCGAGTGCAGTATTCACGTGGCGCGGCAATCCACCCGAGGCGGGCCGAAGCAATCGAAGATGGAGTTTTGGTATTCACCCGGGGATCCGCAGATTCAGTGCTGGTATCAGAAGGAACGGATGGACAGCGTGAAGCTGGTGGCCCATCGGCGTGGGATCTCCGCTTCGATCGCGGGAAAGACGCTGAGCCCCGAGCAGCTTGCGGATCACATTGTCGGGTGGATGATTGCGCAGGTGCGTATCGGGATTGCGGACTGAATCCTGAGCGGAGCGGAGGGCGATCTACGGATTTAGGGCATGCCTTGGCGCCAACTCCCGAGAGGTGTCCACGTGGATTCTCGACGCTGCACTACACGACGCTAGTCCGGTTTGCCGTCGCGGAAGCGGCGAATGCCCAGTGGGTTGGCATCCTGGAGCTCGGGCGGAAGCTGCGACTGCGGGAAATTCTGAAAGCAGACCGGACGCGCGAAGCGGTAGATGGCGAGGCTACCAACCGAGGTGAAGCGCGGGTCGGATGTGGAAGGATAGGGCCCGCCGTGCACCATGGCGTGGGTGACTTCCACGCCGGTGGGGAATCCATTGAAGATGAGGCGGCCTGCCTTGCGCTCGAGGATGCGGATGAGATCCTGGTTGGCGGCGAGGTCTTCTTCATCGCCGAGGATGGTGGCGGTGAGATGGCCGTCGAGGGCCTGGGCGATCAGTTTCATATCGATGTGATCGCCTCTTACAAGGAGTGTGTTGGGTCCGAAGATCTCTTCTGAGAGCCCGATTTCTCCCTCGATCTGGGACGACTCATAAAGGAACGCCTGGCTGTCTACTTCGAAGAGATGGACTTCTGCGGCGCAAGCGTTGGCTGGCTCCTGGCCGGTTCCCTTGGCTGCGAGTTCGGTTTGGCGCGCCCGGATCGCTGCATCGCCGCGGTATTTTCTTGCGATTCCAGCTGTGAGGAGAGTCTGGGGTTGCGCCGAAGCCACGAGCTGCTTCAGTTCAGTGACAAAACCATTCGTTTCGGCTGTCTCTGGCACCAGCACGATGCCGGGCTTGGTGCAGAACTGGCCCGCACCGAGCGTGAAGGATGCGAAGAGATTCCTGGCGAGGGTGGAGGGGTCTTTGCGCAGGGCGCCGGGCAATACGAAGACGGGGTTGCCGCTCGACATTTCGGTGAAGCAGGGAATGGGGTCGGGACGTGCAGCAGCGAGGTCCATCAGAGCGCGGCCAGCGCGAAGAGAGCCGGTAAAGGCGACGGCGCGGACGAGCGGATGCCTGACCAGCGCGGCTCCGATGTCGATGCCGGAATCGAAAAGCATGGAGAAAACGCCGGGGTGGAGTTTCTCAGCAGCCACCGATTCGGCGATCAGCTGCGCGACGAGCTCGCTGGTTCCGGGATGCGCGGGATGGGCTTTGACGATGACGGGACATCCGGCGGCGAGGGCCGACGCAGTGTCTCCGCCGGCGACCGAAAAGGCGAGCGGAAAATTGCTGGCGCCAAAGACCACGACAGGACCGAGCGGACGCAGCATGGAGCGCAGGTCGGGACGCGGCTGCGGCTGGCGATCGGGGATGGCTGGATCGATACGCGCCTGCACCCATGAGCCTTCTTCGATGACCGCAGCAAACATGCGCAACTGGCCGGACGTGCGACTGACCTCGCCGAGAAGACGCGGCATGGGGAGCGCGGTTTCGAGATGCGCGCGGGCGGCAAGCTCTTCGCGATGGGTGTCGAGGGCGTCAGCGAGGCGACGGAGGAAAGCGCCGCGCTGTTTGCCCGAGGCTTGTGAATAGGAAGTAAATGCTTCTGCGGAGAGGCTCGCGGCAACGTCGACGTCGGCTGGCGATGCGGAGCGATACGCGGGTTCGAGCGAGTCGCCGGTCTGAGGGTTTACGCCGTGAAATGACGCGCCGCCTGAATCACCTCGATGATCGCCGATGAAAGATGTTCCCGTGAGTTCCATTCATAGTGATTATGAAGCATTGGACGGCGATGAGATGTCGACCGTTTTTTCGCATGCAAGTAATTTCCCGGGTGTCCAAAACAACGAGACTGGGGCCACCCGGTTTACTCGGCAACGACAGGGTTTGTGAGCGCGCCCAGTTTTTCCACGGTGACGGTGACGATTTCGCCGGGTTTGAGCCAGCGTTTGGGATTGCGGCCAAGGCCGACGCCGGGAGGCGTGCCGGTAGAGACGATGTCGCCGGGCAGGAGGGGCGTGATCGAGGAGAGATACTCGACGAGCTCCGGGATCTTGAAGACCAGTTCGCGGGTGTTGGAGTTTTGCAGCGTTTCGCCATCGATGCCGAGGCTGATCTGCAGGGCGTGCGGGTCCGAGACTTCGTCGGCAGACACGATGGCGGGGCCGAGAGGGCAGAACGTGGGAAAGCTCTTGCTCATCGACCACTGGGTCGAGGCGAATTGCACGTCGCGCGCGCTGACGTCGTTGACGATGGTGTAGCCGTAGACGTGGTCGCGCCATGCCGATGCGGGAATGCGATACCCGCCTTTGCCAATGACGAAGGCGAACTCGGCCTCGTAGTCGGGCTGGGTGGAGTTCCTGGGCAGAACGATGGCGTCGCCCGGACCGATGATCGACGTGGTGAGCTTGAAGAAGACGACGGGTGTGGTGGGCAGTTCCATGCCGGATTCGCGCGCGTGGTCGCGGTAATTGAGACCGATGGCGAAGACGCGCGGCGGATTGGCTAGCGGCGCGTGGAGGCGAATGTCGGCGAGGGGATAGGCGGGATGGGATGCGCCGGAATCGGCTTCGGTGAAGCCGGCGCTCAGCACGGCAAGGGTGGAATCGAAGCCCGCACCGGTCAAGTCGACGACCAGATTTTTCTCTTCCACGAGATAACCAGGGCGGACGCGCCCATCGGAAGTGGAAAAGCTCACCAGCTTCATTGCACGCTCCAAGGATTCAAAGACGACGGCGGTTTATGCGGCGGTCCAACCGCCATCGATGGTGAAGATCGATCCCGAGATGAAGGCTGCCTCGTCAGAGGCGATGTAGCGCACCATGGAGGCGATCTCCTCGGGCTGGCCGAGTCGGCCGATGGGCTGACGGGCGCGCAACTCGGCGCGCGTTTCTTCCTTATTGTGCTTGTGAAACTTTTCGAGGTAGCCCTCGACGAAAGGTGTCTCGACGGTGCCGGGACAGATGGTGTTGACGCGCAGCGTTTTCGGATATTCGACGGCGAGCTGGCGAGTCATGGCGATGACTGCGCCCTTGGTGGTGCAGTAGGCGAAGCGCTGCTTGATGCCGACAAGGCCAGCGACGGAGCCGAGATTGACGATGACTCCAGAATGGCCGGTTGTGCTTTGCGATTGCAGCAAGAGCGGCAGAAAGCCGCGGGTAACAAGGTAGACTGCGCGGACGTTGACGTTGAGGAGTCGATCGAAGTCTTCGGGCTCGGTGGCCTCGATGGAGCCGACGTGGCCGATGCCCGCGTTGTTGACGAGGATGTCGAGTCGGGAGATGTGCCTGACGGCCGCAGCAATGGATTGGGTGCTGGTGACGTCGAGATGAATCGCACCGGCGGAGCCGACCTCGTTGGCCAGGGTCTCGGCCTCGGTGACGTTGATGTCGGCAACCCAGACGAATGCGCCGGCGCGGACAAGTTCTTTGACTGTTTCGCGGCCGATGCCGCTTGCACCGCCGGTGACCAGGGCATGACGGCCATCGAGCCGGAAAGGAGATTTTGTGTCGAGCGAACCTGTCATGAAAAGCGGATACCCCTGGCTTCGATTTCGTGTTGCGCTTCTTCAAGGATAGCGGCTGTGGCGTCCTGCGTGGAAAGGGCGCGCGTCACAACTGAATCGATGATGGCGGCGAAGGCGGCCATTTGGGGCCCGGCGGGAAGCTGGCGTGCTGCGAGCGAGATGGCCTCGACGTGGCGATAGACGGGAATCTCAGCCTGCAACTGGGGATTGCGCCAGGTGGAGAGACGGCAGCCGACGGTGCCGTGGCGGATGATGCCGAGGTCGCGCTCCGGGGTGGTGACGAAGCGGAGGAACTCCCAGGCGAGGTCCTTCTGGCGTGAGCCGGAGCCCATGACGAGGGCCCAGAAGACGGAAAGCGAAATGGGTTTGCGGCCAGGCGCGCAGGGGATGGGAGCTATGGCGACTTTGCCATGAAGTGCAGATCCGGGAGCGCTGGATCTGGTGGCAAATCCGAACCAGTTGGCCATCATGGCGACTTCGCCCTTCATGAAGAGATCGCCGGATTGAGTGGAGTCGAGCTGAGGCGATGCAGGGTGACATGCAGCGGGGTCGCGAACGAGGTTGCGGTAGAAATCGATGGCGGCGATGGCTTGGGGCGACGCGAGTTGAGTGCGGCCGTCTGCGTCGACGAATTCACCTCCACGGCTCCAGAGCTGGAGCGCGAAATCGTAGAGAGTGTTGTGGCCGTCAGGGAATGCGGCGAAGACGGTGCCGTACACTTTCTCGTCGCGATTGGTGAAGAAGCGGGCGGTTTGGGCAAACTCATCCCATGTTGTGGGCGGCGCGAGATCGCGGTGGAACTGCGCGCGAAATGCGGCCTGGCGCTCGGGATCGTTGAAGAGGTCGGTGCGATAGACGAGGCACTCGGGGCCGTCGTGCCATGGGATCGCGGAAAGCCGCTCGCCGAAGTAAAGGGGGCGGACGAGCGAATGGGGCCATCCATCGGGCCAATCGGGAAGCGGCAAGCGCTCGTGCCGGGCATGCAGGTCTTCGAGCGCGCCGGCGGCCATGCCTTCCGCCAGCCAATCGGTGACCAATAAAGCAAGGTCGAAATCGCCGTTGCGGAGACCGCGGTCGCGCAGGGCCCGATCGTAAAGCTCGTGGATGCCGACGGCGACGAGATCAACGTGAACGCCGGGGTGCGCAGCTTCAAATAGGCGGGCTTCGTCGTCGAGCGCATGTTCAAAGTCGGCGTAATTCCGCAGCGCCAGGCGGAGGGTGGTCATGATTTGGCTACCACGGCCGCTCCCCGCACGCCTTCGATGACATGGAGATAGGCGCGTGCCATTTCGGTAATGACGTTCGGATTTCCGGCCTCCATAGCGGCGGTGTTACACAGGTCGCTGCCGACGCCAAGAGCGCGGGCACCGGCACGAAGGAAGTGCTCGGCATTCTCGAGGTTGACGCCGCCGGTGGGAATCAGCTTCCAGTGAGGAAACGGCGCGAGCAGGGACTTGATATAGCCGGGGCCGCCCATGGAGGAGCAGGGAAATATCTTGACGTAGTCGGCGCCTTCGCGAATGGCGTTGATGACTTCGGTGGGCGTGAGCGCGCCGGGAATGGAGAGCTTGCCGTTGTTGCGCGTGACGGAAACGACGTCGGGATGCAGGCTGGGGCTGACCACGAACTCCGCGCCCGCATCGATGGTGGCCTGGGCTTCTTCGCCGTTGGTGACGGTGCCAGAGCCGAGCAGCAAGCGATCGCCGTGTTCCTTCTTGAGCTCCTTCAGCAGAGCTATGGCGCCGGGAACGGTGAGCGTAACTTCAATGACCGTGACCCCGCCGGCCACCATTGCTTCGACCAGGGCGCGTCCCTGGGCGGCGGACTTGGCGCGCAGCACGGGAATCAGCCCAACTTCTTCGATCCATTCATTCGTCTTTTTCGCCATCATGTTTCCTCATCGCGCGATGCGCGCCGAACCGCCCTTCATGGCGCGTTCCACTTCAGCGAGCGTGGCCATGCTGGTGTCGCCACCAGTTGTCATCGCCAGCGCGCCGTGAGCCACGCCGCAGTGCATGGCCCATTCGATTGGTTTTCCGGCGAGCAGGCCATAGATTAAGCCGGATGCAAAACTGTCACCGCCTCCGACACGGTCGTAGATGTCAATCTCGCGCTGCGGGATGTGCACGAATCGATCCTGATAGAGAGCGATGGCCCCCCAGGCATTGCGGCTGGCGGTGACGGCGGTGCGGAGCGTGGTTGCGACGAGCTTGAGATTGGGATACGCGGCGGCGACTTCGCGGAGCATGGTTTCGTAGGCGGCTATGGGCAACTCCGCAAAGTCCTCGCCGACGCCCTTTGCTTCAATGCCGAGCATGGCAGAAAAATCTTCCTCATTGCCGAGGAGCAAATCGACGTTGCGCACGAGTTCGCGGTTGACCTGCTGGGCCCTGGTTTTACCGCCAATGGATTTCCAGAGCGATTCGCGGTAGTTGAGATCGTAAGAGACGGGCGTGGCACATTTGCGTGCGGCGTCGATAGCCTCTGCTGCCACGTCGGCTGTGGACGCAGAAAGAGCGGCGAAGATGCCGCCCGTGTGGAACCAGCGGGCGCCGTTGGGCGAAGCGAAGATGGAGGTCCAATCGAAGTCGCCGGGCTTGACCTGGCTGATGGCGGTGTGGCCGCGATCGTTTGTGCCGGCAGCGGCCCGAAGGCCGAATCCGCGCTCGGTAAAGTTGAGGCCGTTGCGGACGGTGCGGCCCACGCCGTCAAACGGGATCCACTTGATGAGCGAGGGATCGACTCCGCCCTGGAGGATGAGGTCTTCGACGAGGCGGCCGATGGGGTTGTCGGCGAGGGCGGTTGCGATGGCGGTGCGAAGTCCGAAGCAGCGACGGAGGCCGCGAGCGACGTTGTATTCGCCTCCACCCTCCCACACCTGGAAGGAGCGCGTGGTGTGGATCCGGCCTTCGCCGGGATCGAGGCGCAGCATGACTTCGCCCAGGCTGAGGCAGTCCCACCGGCGCGTAGAATCAGGAACCGGAATCGAGTTCATGCGATCGGTCAATCGTGTTCAATGCAACTCTAACGCATCCCACAGACGGGGTGAGATGCGCATAGAAAAGTAAATCGCCTTACATGATAGATTTTTTGGGGCAGCGGGAAACCGGAATTTGGCGCGCTCCAGCGCCATTTTTAAGGAACGAATCGGGGGATATCGATTATGAGCCAGAATCTTTTTGACCTGACCGGACGGGTGGCCGTGGTGGTAGGCGGTACGACGGGGATTGGACGCGCGATCGCGTTGGGCCTGGCAGGTGCGGGCGCCGATGTGGTGGCGAGCGCACGCAGAGCGGAGCAGGTAGAGAAGGTGTCGTCGGAGATCGAGGCACTGGGAAGAAAAACACTGCGCATGACCAGCGACGTGCAGAAGCGAGCGAGCCTGCAGGCGCTGCATGATGCGGTGCTGAAGCAGTTCGGCAAGGTCGACATCCTCGTGAACGCGGCGGGCGTTACGCAGAAAGTGGCGACGCTCGAGACGGATGAATCGGACTGGTCGCGCGTGCTCGACATCAACCTGAACGGGACATTGCGCGCGTGCCAGGTTTTCGGGTCGACAATGGTGAGGGCCGGTTACGGGCGCATCATCAACATCGCATCGCTGACGACGTTTCTGGCGTTTTACCGGGTGGCCGCCTATTCGGCGAGCAAGGCTGCAGTGGGGTCGCTGACGAAGTCGCTGGCGATCGAGCTGGCGCAGACGGGCGTGAATGTGAACGCGATTGCGCCGGGCATGTTTCCGACAGAGCTGAATGCGAGCCTGATCAACGGCACCCCGCGCGGCGAAGAGCTGAAAATGCGCACGCCGATGCGGCGCTGGGGCGATGCAAATGAACTGGCAGGGGCAGCGATCTTTCTGGCTTCGGAGGCATCGTCGTTCATTACGGGAGAGATTGTGGCTGTGGATGGGGGTTTCCTGGCGAGCGGAGTGAACCAGTAGAAACAGGGACGAGAAGAACAGGGACTGAGAGACTAGGGACTAACGGGCCAGGAACAAGGACGGGAGCGAGTTTGAAGATCGCGAAGGCACAGGTCAACATCACGTCGCCGGGGCGGAACTTCGTCACACTCAAGATTGAGACGGACGAAGGCATCTACGGGCTGGGCGACGGCACGCTGAACGGGCGGGAACTGGCGGTGGCGAGCTACCTGAACGATCACGTGATTCCGTGCCTGATCGGGCGCGATCCGTTTGATACCGAGGACATGTGGCAGTACCTGTATCGGGGGGCTTACTGGCGGCGCGGTCCTGTGACGATTGCGGCGATTGGGGCCGTTGACGTAGCGTTGTGGGACATCAAGGGCAAGGGGCTGAAGACGCCGGTGTACAACCTGCTGGGGGGAAAAAGCCGCGAGGGATTGCTGGTCTATGCGCACGCGAACGGAAGCGACATTGAGCATGCGCTGGAAGACGTGGCCCGGCACAGGGAGCTCGGGTACAAAGCGATTCGCGTGCAAAGCGGGATTGCGGGGTTGGCATCGACCTATGGCGTGGCGCATGGGGCAGGAAAGTATGAGCCAGCCGAGCGCGGTTTGCCCACGGAGCACGCTTGGGCGAGTGAGCCTTATCTACGGCATGTGCCGAAGCTGTTTGCGGTGGTGCGCGAAACGTTTGGCGAAGAGCTGCATCTGTTGCACGACTGCCATCACCGGCTCACACCCATTGAGGCGGCGAGACTGGGGAAGGAACTGGAGCCGTTTCACCTGTTTTGGATGGAGGACCCGGCGCCGGCGGAGTTGCAGCAGGGATTCAAAACGATTCGCGAGCATACGACGACGCCGATCGCGGTGGGAGAGGTGTTCAACTCGATCTGGGATGCCCATGACCTGATTCGCAATCAATGGATCGACTACATTCGCATGACTACGGTGCACGCCGGCGGGTTAACGCATCTGAAGAAGGTCGCCGATTTTGCGGCACTGTATCACGTGCGTACCGGGTGCCATGGCGCGACTGATCTATCGCCCGTCAGCATGGCGGCTGCACTGCATTTCGGGACTGCGGTGCACAACTTCGGGATCCAGGAGCACATGCCGCATACGGCGGAGACAGATGCGGTGTTTCCGCACCAGTACGCATTCAAAGATGGTTTCATGTTTCCGGGCGAGGGGCCGGGTCTGGGCGTCGACCTGGATGAAGCGCTGGCGGCAAAGTATCCCTATCAACGCGCGTATCTGCCGATCAATCGCAAGCTCGACGGCACGCTGACGGACTGGTAAACGCGATGAGCAAAGTTGCGGAAGAGCGGGAGCTGGCGTCTGAACCGGCGGCGCTGCCGGGTCGATGGACGATCTGCGCCATGCTGTTCGTGGCGACGTCGATCAACTACATGGACCGGCAGGTGCTGTCGATCCTGAAGCCGTTTCTGGCGGGCTCGACGCTTCATCTGGAACCGTTTTTTCATGGCTGGCCGAGGGTCGAGCGGTCAATCAATCTGAACGAAGTGCAGTACGGGTACATCGTGTGGGCGTTCCAGATCGCGTACGCGCTGGGGGTGATCTTTGCCGGCCGGCTGGTGGACCGGATCGGCTGCCGTGCCGGATATCCGCTGATCACGGGCGTCTGGAGTCTTTCGGCCATGAGCCACGCGCTGGTGACGTCGGTGTTCGGGTTTGGCGTAGCGCGATTCTTTTTGGGGTTGGGCGAGAGCGGCAATTTTCCGGCGGCCATCAAGGCTACGGCAGAGTGGTTTCCTCCGCGTGAGCGATCGCTGGCTACAGGCATTTTCAACTCCGGCGCCGGTGTGGGAGCGATTCTCGCGCCATTTCTTGTGCCCTGGGTGGCACTGCATTTCGGCTGGCGTGCTTCGTTCCTGATTACCGGCGCATTCAGCGCGGCTTGGATCGCCTGGTGGTCCGTGCGCTACCGCAAGCCGGACACTTCGACGGATTCGGTTCCGGCTGCGCACGCGAACTTCCCATGGACGCGGCTTTTGCGCTATCGGCAGACGTGGGGATTCGCGCTGGGCAAGTTTCTCACCGATCCGGTGTGGTGGTTCTACCTGTTCTGGCTGCCAGGCTATTTCAACACGCATTTCAAGCTGGATTTGTCGCACATCGGTCTGCCGCTCATCGTGATTTATGTGGTATCGACGGTCGGGAGCGTGACGGGCGGATGGCTGCCGCGCGGGTTTGTGCGGATGGGAATGGATTTGAAGCAGGCGCGACTGACTGCCATGCTGACCTGCGCGTGCCTGGTGGTGCCGATCACGCTTGCGGGCGGACTGAAGTCGGAGTGGACGGCGGTGGCGCTGCTGAGCCTGGCGACGAGCGCGCACCAGGGCTGGTCGGCGAATATTTTTACAACCGCGTCGGACATGTTTCCGGCCGAGTTGGTGGGCACTGTCGTGAGCTTTGGGCAAGTGGCGGGCGCGGTGGGCGGGTCGATTTTTGCGCTGGTTGCGGGACACATTTTGCAGTTCGTGCACAGTTATGTGCCGCTGTTTTTGTTTTCAGGATTTGCGTATCTGATTGCACTGGGGTTACTGCGCATGCTGGCGCCTGGCCTGAAGCGGGCCGAACTCAACGGGTGAGGCCGAGGGGATCCGACGATCCGAGAATCCTTGAGTGAGTTGTGCGCAAGTTACCGAGCGCCCAACGGTAAGGTTTCACTGGGTGCCGCTGATATGGTAGGCAAGAGTGAGCAGCAGAACTGAGAAGGGAATGGAGCGATGACAGAATCGCGCAAGCTGCGCATGGGGATGGTGGGCGGAGGCCCGGGAGCGTTTATCGGCCCCGTGCATCGGATGGCTGCGGAACTGGATGGCAGGATTCAACTGGTTGCCGGCGCCTTTTCGCAGTCGGCAGATCGCTCGCGGGCTGCGGGCGAGACGTATCGGATCGACCCCGCACGTGCGTACAGCAATTACGAAGAGATGATCGCGGAAGAGAAGAAACGGCAGGATCCCATCGACTTTGTCGCCATTGTGACGCCGAATCATCTGCATTTGCCGGTTGCGAAAGCAGCGATGGAGGCTGGTTTCCCGGTGATGAGCGATAAGCCGGCGACAGCAACGTTTGTCGAAGCAGTTTCGCTTGAGGCTGAAGTAAAGAAATCGGGCTTACCCTACGGGCTCACGCACACATACGCCGGCTATTCTCTGGTGCGGGAGGCGCGGGCGATTTGCGCGGCGGGCCAGATGGGCGAGATTCGCAAGATCGCCGTCGAGTATCTGCAGGGGTGGTTGAGCCAGCCGATCGAGACGACGGGACAAAAGCAAGCGGCGTGGCGGTCGGATCCAGCATTGAGCGGACCGGGCGGCTGCATCGGCGACATTGGCGTTCATGCTTTTCATCTGATGGAATACGTGACAGGATTGCGGGCGACGGATCTGAATGCCTCACTGCGTTCCGTAATCCCAAGCCGGCGCGTCGACGACGATTGCACGGCGCTGTTGAGGCTCGACAATGGCGCGAGCGCGGTGCTGATGACGTCACAGATCGCCGCGGGAGAGGGCAACGGACTGCGGTTGCGTGTCTATGGCGAAGCGGGATCGCTGGATTGGCGGCAGGAGGATCCGAACCGCCTGCGCCTCAAATGGCTTGAAGGGCCGGAGGAGATTCGTCACGCTTCAGGGAGCTATCTGAGTGATGAGGCACGCGCGGTGACGCGATTGCCGGGCGGACATCCTGAAGGTTATCTGGAGGCGTTCGCGGTGCTTTATCGTGAATTTGCCGATGGCCTTTGGGCGTGGAAGAAGGGCGCGGCACATCCACTGCCCGAGACGCTGCCCGGCATCGAAGCCGGCGTGCGTGGGATGCGCTTTATCGATCGCGCCATTGAGAGCAGCCGGCAGCAGCACTGGATCGAGTTCTGATCAATCAACAACCTGTTTGGGGGAAATCATGAAGACCATCAAGGGGCCTGGCATCTTTTTGGCTCAGTTTGCGGGCGATGTAGCCCCATTCAACACGTTGGAAGGGATGGCGCTATGGGCGGCGAAGCTGGGCTTTGTCGGCGTGCAGATTCCCAGCTGGGACCAGCGTCTTTTTGACTTGAAGCTGGCAGCGGAGAGCCAGGATTACTGCGACGGGATTCTCGGGAAGCTGAAGGAGGCGGGCGTCGCGCTGACGGAGCTTTCGACGCATCTGCAGGGACAGCTGGTGGCGAGCCACTCTGCGTATGACGTGCTGTTGGAGGGCTTCGCTCCGCCGAAGATTGCGTCCGATCCCAAGGCGCGGCAGGAGTGGGCCGTGCAACAGCTGGAATGGGCGGCGACGGCCAGCAAGCGGCTGTGCCTGAAGGCGCATGCAACTTTCTCAGGCGCGCTGGCGTGGCCGTTTTTTTATCCCTGGCCACAGCGGCCCGCAGGCTTGGTTGAGGAGGCGTTCAAGGAGCTGGGCAAGCGCTGGACCCCGATTCTCAACAGCTTCGACAAGGCGGGCGTGGATGTTTGCTTCGAGCTGCACCCGGGCGAAGACTTGCATGACGGGGTGACTTTCGAACGCTTTCTTGCCGAGGTGCATGATCATCCGAGGGCCAACATTCTCTACGATCCGAGCCACATGGTGCTGCAGCAGCTTGACTATCTGGAATTCCTCGATATCTACCATGAGCGCGTACGCGCGTTTCATGTGAAGGATGCGGAGTTCAGGCCTACGGGGCGCTCGGGCGTGTATGGCGGGTACCAGAGTTGGATTGATCGTCCGGGCCGGTTCCGATCGCTGGGCGACGGGCAGGTGGATTTCAAATCGATCTTCAGCAAGATGGCGCAGTACGACTATCCGGGATGGGCGGTGCTGGAGTGGGAGTGCTGCCTGAAGCATCCGAAGGCAGGAGCATCGGAGGGAGCGGTGTTCATCACGAACCACATCATCCACGTGACCGACAAGGCGTTCGACGACTTTGCGGGATCGGGAACGGACGCGGAGAAGAATCGCCGTATCCTGAGCCTTGAGGCGGAAGCCTAGGCGGCGCGGCTAGACCGCAATGCCCGCCGACTTGTAAATCTGCATCATGTAGCGCATGTCGCGCAGGCCTTCTTCGCCGGGAGATTGCGGTTCCTGACCAGTGAGGACGCAGCGGGAGAAGTGCTCGGCTTCGGCCTGGAACTGCGAGGGATCGCGGCTGGGATTGGGCTCATCGAGGTGCGTGCCGTTCAGATCGCCGCGGAGACGCAGGCCTTCATACACGAAGGCTGGGTCGGCTTCCATCCAGCCCTTCGATCCGTGCACGCGGAAGTAGCCCTCCATCGATGCGCCGTAGGTGGTATTGCACGCGGCAACAATGCCGGAAGGGAATTTCATGGTCCAGGAGACGTTTTCCTCGACTTCGTTGAAGCGGCCGTCGTGATCGATGACCGAGGCGCAGGCGGCGATGTCGTGCGGCTCTTCGCCAGTGAGATAGCGACAGGCGTTGAGTGCGTAGATGCCGACGTCCATGAGCGGACCTCCGCCGGCCATCTTCTTGCTGAGGCGCCACTCGCCCGGCTGGATATTGAACCCGAAGGCGCTCTCGATCGCCTGCACCTGTCCGAGCTGGCCGCTGCGAATGAGCTGAATCGCTTTGAGGTTGGTTGGCTCGTAATGACAGCGATAGGCAATCATCAGCTTGACGTTTGCGGCCTTGCAGGCTGCGATCATACGCTCGCAGTCTTCGATGCTGGTCGCCATGGGTTTTTCGCACAGGACGTGCTTGCCGGCCTTGGCAGCGCGCTCGGTGTATTCAGCATGCATGGAATTGGGGAGGGCGACGTAGACAGCGTTGACAGCTTCGTTCTGAGCGATGCTATCGAAATTATCGTAGCTGTAAATTGCGGTGGAGGGGATGCCGTATTCGGCTGCGATATGCTCGGCTTTCTCGCGATGGCCGCTGACGAGCGCCGTAATTTTCGAGTTGGAACTATTGCGTGCGCCGGGCATGAAGTGTGCTGCGATGCGGCCGAGGCCGATGACGGCATAACCGATCTTATGTTCCCCGGTTTGTGCGACTGCCTGAGGCGCCAAGCGCGCGGCCAGCCCGAGCGCTCCCAGCCTATTGAATTCTCGCCGTGTAAGGTGCATGAAACCTCCGTTGGGCTGCATCGATGAAAGCGAGTGGGAATCTTTGCGCACCGTTCGCGGCGCTGTTTTTGTCCGACCCAACTATAAACTGGCCCGGGTGAAGGATGGAGGATTCCCCTGGCTTGCCACTCCACCCACGCAGGGGCGGCCGGTTCTTCCGATGCCAGCTACCTTCGACGCATGCGCTTGCGCGTGACGGTGACGAGTTTTCCGGTGACTGCGAATTTGCGGTGCTCGACCGGTGAAGACAGCACGAGGCTGGTGACGGGATTGCCATAGGGAAGCAGGGCCTCGATCAGCGCTTCGAGGTCGGCCATGTTGGTGGTTGTCACCTTGAGCAGAAAGTCATCGCCGCCGGTGAGGTGATGGCACTCTCGGACTTCCTCCAGGGTCTGAACGTATTCGATCAGACGGTGATAATTCTGGCCGTCGCAACTCATGCGGATGAAGGCCATCACTTCGAGCCCGAGAGATTCGGGATCGATCTGAACCGTGTAGGAACGCAGGATGCCGATTTCTTCCATCTGCCTGAGGCGCTCGGTTGTCGCGGTGGGAGAAAGGCCGATGCGACGGCCAAGCTCAGCCACGCTCAAACGCGCATTAGCCTGCAACTCCTCGACGAGCTTTCGTCCACAAATATCAAGAAGGGTAGTGGAATCCATGGCCATAGATGAATATTGTAGCGGAATTCTGGGACATGTACCGAATGGGTAGTCGATTACATCTGTACCGTCCGGGCGAAGACGCCTACGATCGAAGCCATGAAAACGCTTCTTCTGGATGGCCAGCCATTGACGTTGTCTGAAATCGAGCGAGTGTCGGTTCATGGGGACCGGGCGGAGTTGGCGCCTGCGGCACGGACGCGCGTTGCGAAGAGCCGGGCACTGATCGAGCAGATTCTGGCCGAGGGAGAGACGGTTTATGGCGTGAACACGGGGTTTGGCAAGCTGAGCGACGTGCGGATTCCGCAGGAGAAACTGGCCGAGCTGCAGTTCAACCTGGTTCGCAGCCATGCGGGCGGGGTGGGGAATCCGCTTTCAGAGGCAGAGGCGCGGGCCATGCTGCTGTTGAGAGCGAATGTGCTGGCCAAGGGATTCAGCGGGGTGCGGCCGGAGCTGGTCGACCTGCTCATCGGGATGTTGAATGCGGGCGTCCACCCGGTTGTTCCAGAGAAAGGCTCGGTGGGAGCGAGCGGAGATCTTGCACCGCTCGCGCATCTCGCGCTCGTGGTGATTGGAGAGGGCGAAGCTTTTTATCATAGCCGGCGAATTGCGGGCGCCGAAGCTCTTCAGCAAGCCGGGCTCAAGCCATTACAGCTTGCGGCCAAGGAGGGACTGGCTTTGCTGAACGGGACGCAGGCGATGACAGCGGTGGGCGCACTGGCGGTGACCCGTGCGCAACGCGTGGCACAGTTGGCCGACGTGGCGGGGGCCATGTCGCTCGAGGCGCTGATGGGAACCCCTGCGGCGTTTGATGAACGGATTCACCGGGCGCGTCCGCATGCGGGGCAGATTGCGTCCGCAGCGCACCTGCTGGAATTGATGGCGGGATCGGAGATTCGGGAGTCGCACCGGGATCATGATCCGCGAGTGCAGGACGCGTATTGCCTTCGCTGCATGCCGCAGGTCCACGGGGCGGTGCGTGGTGTTCTGGCGCATGTGGGGAGCGTGCTCGAAACGGAGGCCGGCTCGGCGACGGATAATCCACTGATCTTTCCGGGGGACTCGTCAAGGGAACGCGGAGCCGTCTTGTCAGGCGGAAATTTTCATGGAGCGCCATTGGCGTATGCGTTCGATTACGCCGCGATCGCCATGACGGACCTGGCGGGGATTACCGAACGCCGGATTGACAGGCTGTTGAATCCGGATATTAATGAGGGCCTGCCGGCGTTTCTGTCGACGGATCCGGGGTTGTCGTCTGGATTCATGATGGCGCAGATTGTTGCGGCCGCGCTGATCAACGAGTGCCAGGTGCTGGCGCATCCGTCGTCCACGGGCAGCATTCCGACCGACGGCGGAAAGGAAGATCACGTATCGATGGGCATGACGGGAGCGCTGAAGCTGCGGCAAATCGTGGAGCACGCGGAGCGAATTGTGGCGATCGAGCTGATGTGCGGCGCACAGGGCCTCGAGTGCCGACGCCCGCTCCAATCGAGCGCTGCGATCGAAGCCGTGCATGCGGCGGTACGGGAGGTGGTTCCGCGGCTCGAGAAGGATCGCGTCATTGCTCCGGATATCGATGCACTCGCGTCGGCCGTGCGGGCCGAGAAGTTCGATGCGTGGTGCGCATAGTCCCTCTCGGCGCCATGTACCATGGTCTCGGTGCGCAGGAGGATCGCTTGAGGGTTTACCGCTCCGCGAAGGGATGTTTTATCGAAGAGGACAGCCGGTATTACGCACTCGGCGGGCCTACGCTGGATTCGCTGTTAACGCGCGAGGACCTGCCTGAGTTTCTGCGCGAACATGTTGGGGGTGCGCGGTCGACGGAGGAGATGCCCGCGGGCCAATTGCTGGCTCCGATTGAAGGCCAGGAAGTGTGGGCGGCAGGCGTAACGTATTACCGCAGCCGCGGCGCCCGCATGGAAGAAGCAAGAGATGCGGGAGGCGGCAGTTTTTACGACCGGGTATACACGGCGGAACGGCCGGAGCTCTTTTTCAAGTCGACGGCACACCGCACCGTAGGGCCCGGCGAGAAGGTGCGCATTCGCGAAGACGCGCACTGGTCGGTGCCGGAACCGGAGTTGACGCTGGTGGTGAGCCCGGGAGGCCGGATCATCGGATACACCATCGGGAACGATATGAGTTCCCGAGATATCGAAGGCGAGAATCCGCTTTATCTGCCGCAGGCGAAGGTTTACAACGGGAGCTGCGCGCTGGGGCCGTGCATTTTGATTGCGCACAGTCCGCTGCCGCATTCGACTGAGATTGCGATTGAAATTGTGCGTCACGGACGGATCGAATTTTCAGGGTCGGTGGCGCTGACCGAGTTGAAACGAGATCCGAAGACATTGGTTGAGTATCTGCGACGAGACAATTCTTTCCCGCAGGGATGTTTCCTGATGACCGGAACGGGCATTGTGCCGCCGAGCGGATTCACGCTGGCACATGGAGATCGCATCCGGATCACCATCGAGCCGATCGGGGTGCTGGAAAATGACGTCGCCTGAAAGCCACGAACCGGCATTCATTCGAGATGAGACTTGAGGAAGGCGAGGGCGCGGGTGCGCGCGAGGGCCGCGGCTTCGGGGTTGTAAGCAGAGCGCATATCGCAATTGAATCCGTGACCCGCGCCGTCGTACCAGTGAATCTCGACATCAGGATGGGCGGCTGCGACTTTGTCCACCTGATCCCTGGGAATGTGATTGTCGAGCTTGCCGAAGTGAAGCTGCATGGGGGCTTTCGGTTGCTCGCCGGCGTAATTGCCGATGCCGCCTGCGTAGTAGCCAACAGCAACGCCCGGATGCAGGCGTGTGGCGCTGAGCCAGGCCAGCAGGCCGCCATAGCAGTAGCCGATGACGCCGGCTTTTCCTCCAGCTTGCTTGCGCGCGTAATCGAGTGCCGCGTCGACATCGGCCAGCGATTTGCTGATCTCGATCTGCTTGACCATGCCCATCCCTTTTTGGCCGTCGGCTGGCTCATACGTGAGTTCGACACCTTTCTGGACACGGTCGAACAGAGCCGGCGCAACCGCGAGGAATCCGTCTTTCGCATAGTCGTCGGCGACGGAACGAATGTGCCGATTGACGCCGAAGATTTCCTGGATCACGACGAGACCTGCAATCGGTTTTCCGGCCGGCCGCGCAACGTATGCGTCCAGTTTTTGCCCATCGCTCGCCTGTAGGACCACAGTTTCACCCATGCCTGCACCCCGATGTTGAATTCAGTTTTGATCGATCCCCAAGCCGGTTAGATGCACTATTCGGCATCGCGGACACAGCGAAAGCCGACGCCGCCGGAGCGATCGTAGGACGGCGCCATGAGCAGCAGCTTGCTGTGCTCGTCGTTGCGATAGGCCTGGGGGAAATACCAGATCGATCCCTGGGGCTGGTAGTATTCGCCGCCGCGCAGGATGGCCGCACGGGTGTGCTCGTCGGAGAATTCGTCGGTCCATTGCCAGACGTTGCCCACCATATCCATCACGCCGTAGGGGCTGGCGCCGAGCGGATGGGCATCGACTGGATCGGGTCCGCGCATGACTCGGCCCTGGTCGGGCGCGGGAACATTGGCAGGTTGCCATTGCGCGCCCCACGGATAGGGGCGGCCATCGGTGCCTTGCGCAGTGAGTTCCCATTCCCATTCGTGCGGCAGGCGCTTGGCGGCCCATTTTGCATACGCGCGCGCATCTTCGAGCGAAACCCAGGTCACGGGGCGGTTCGCCCATCCATCGGGATAGGCGCCGTTCTTCCAATCGCGCAGAAAATTCAGCTTATCGCGCGGCTCGTAGTGGGTGGCATCGAGAAACTTTTTGAATTCAGCATTGGTGACCGGGTATTTATCGATGAAAAAGGGTTTCACATCCATCGCGTGCTCGTGATACCGGCGCGGTGAATCTTCCCACGGATACTGCACGTCAACGCCGGGGTCGACGCCGCCTTCAATCTCGGTACCGCGCACCTTGAAATCGAACTGGCCGCCGGGAATGCGCACCATGCCTTCGGGCGCGCCGGCGGCCGGCTGCGTGGGCGGAATCTCGACCATCTTTTGCGTCAGCACGGTCCAGTCGTGCGAGTAATGCGCCAGGGGCTCGACGGTCATTTTTGCCATGCGCTGCATCAGGTCGCGAACGCCGCCGTCAGGCTCGGTGTCGGTGGCGAGAATGGCGCCGAATCCGTCGGCTTCGATTTCAAAGTTGAGTGTGGCGACCTGACCGCGAGGCGTGGTGGTGATTCCGGGTTTCACTTCGACGCCATGGTAGAGATCGAAGAAACGCATACCGGGCGTGAACGGGACTTCAATTTGCGGGCCGCCGATGTCGTAGCGATCGCGATTGACGAGGGTCCAGACGGTTTGAGATCCGAGGGGCCAGCGGCTGGCGTAGATACCGTAGTTGTTCGTGGGATAGAGCGGCTCCCAGTCGGGGCTCACGAGAAATTTGGCTACTCCGCGTTCGATGGCGGCCATGCGGCGCGTGGCTTCGGCATCGCGCGGCGTGATGCCGTTCCAGATGCCCCAGATGTTTTCCCAGCTTTCCCAACCGACGCCGTTGAAAAATGCGTATTGCAGGTCGTTGATCTTGTCGGTGGCCCAACGGTCACTGATGTTGACCATGTGGCGGGTCTCGAGCCATTTGAACCGGTCGACCAGGGGCACGGGAGGGAACTCGTACTGGCCCCAGGTCATCACGTTCCAACTGACTGCTTCGTCGCTGGGGCTGCCTTCAGGCTCGAAGGCCAGCGGGTGGCCGATTTTTTCGGCAGCGACCGAGAAGCCGAGGGGCACGCCGTCCTGCGTGTCGCCGTTGATCCCGTCGGCATCGACCTGCTTCATGAGCGAAGCAATTGCGTCAGGCCATGGCTGGTCAGGTTCCTTCGTTCCTTCGTCCCACATCATCATGGGGAAAAGCACGCGCACGCCGTGGCGATGAAAATCGGCGACCATCTGCCGAACGCCATCGACACCGCCGGGCATGGACTCGACCATCTGGAGCTGATTGCGGTCGTCGATACCCATGTTCGGGTAAGTGCTCCAGACGAGCACGGCGTCGATGCCGCCATAGCGTGCCGAGACGTCGTTGAGGTAGCGATCGACGGTGTATTGACCCTTCTCGGGATCGTAGAGGTAACGATCTTCAACCATCATCTGGGGTTGGATGAAACTCGATTGGGTCCAGCGCAGCGCGGGCAGTTCGTAGCGGGATGTGTCGAATGCGGTGCGGATGCGGCGTTCAGTGCGCCAGTGGCGGATATCGGCCAGCCAGCGCTCGTGCATGAAGGGCGGACAGGTGACGGGAGCGCTCTCCCATGCATAGTGCAAGTTCATGCAGGGCGGTGCCGGGATCTGCTGGCCGTGTGCAGGGTAGAGGGTGTCCTGAGCAGCCGCTCCCGTTGTCAGCGCAAAAAAGAGAAGCCCACCACAAGTCAAACCACGCATCAGGTGTCGAGTCTCCGAGTTGCTAATGAGTTGATGCTAACGGGGCCGGCTGGTTCTGCGCCATGAACTGGTCGACTTCGTTGCGATGGGGCATGGAGGCCTGCGCCCCGGGACGCGTGACGGAGATTGCCGCGGCAGCGTTGGCAAAGAGCGCGGCAGCCCACGGATCGCGGCCTTCGAGCAGCGCCACGGCGAAGGCGCCGTTGAAGCAGTCACCCGCGCCGACGGTGTCAATGGCGTTGACGGCGAAGGGCGGGACCCATGCCGCGCGGCCCTGCGTGGCGACGAACGAGCCTTCCGCGCCCCGCTTGAGCACCACGCCTTTCACGCCGCGCTTGAGCAGATCGTTGGCTGCGGCTTCGGTGGTGAGTCCTGGCTCGAGATAGAACGCGGCTTCAGTTTCATTGGGCGTGAACCAGGCGATCTTGTTCCAGACGGAATCGGGCAGAGCGGCGGCGGGCGCAGGATCGAGCATGACGGGCACGCCAGCCGACGTGCAGAGTTCGAGCGTGTGAGGGAGCGTCTCGAGCGGCAATTCGAGCTGAAAAAGCACCATGCCGGCGGAGCGAATGAGGTCAGCGTGCTGATCGATGCGCGCGCAATCCATTTTGCCGTTGGCGCCGGGAATGACGATGATGGCGTTCTCGCCGTTTTCGGCGAGAAAGATGGGCGCAAGACCGGACGATCCCTCGGCACGTCCCATGCCATCGGCTTGAACGCCGGCGGCTGCGAGATTGTCGAGGAGTGCCTGGCCATACATGTCGGTGCCGACGAGGCCGACCATCTCGACCGGGTAGCCGAGGCGGGCAGCGGCGACGGCCTGGTTTGCGCCTTTTCCTCCGGGGGTAGTTTGGAAATTTGTGCCGATGACGGTCTGGCCGACGCGCGGAATTTGCTTTGCGCGGCTCACCATATCCATGGTGATGCTGCCGACAACGACGATCGGCTTTCTCTTGTCCGGCATAGCATCTCCTTAATAAAGCGGAGCGAGCGCGACGGCGCCCAGTCCGAGAAGGAAGAACAAAAACATCAGTACCAATAAGAGCCGCGCCGAACGCGGTGCGCCGGCAAATTCGTGCCACACGAAGACGCCCCAGCAAGCCGAGACCATGGTTGCGCCCTGGCCAATGGAGTACGAGACAGCTGGGCCGACGAGGTGCGCGCCGGAGGCGACGAAATTCGAGACAGCGCCGAGGCACCAGATGGCTCCGCCGAGCAGGCCGGCAAGATGCCAACCGAACTGAGCCTGCCAGTAGGCTGCGCCGCTTACGGGCGGTTTGCCGTCGAGTGGCTTCTTCATGAGGATGAGAATCGCCGGCACGGTGGAGATGAGCACGCCGATGGCGAAGAAAAACGAGATCGCGTAGGGACCGGGCGCCGTGCCGGCAGGGCCGGGCTTCATGGCGCGGGCGACGAGTGGATAAAAGCTGCCCATCAGCAATCCTGCGACGAGGCTGAGAACAATGCCGCGCGTGGTGGTTGCGACGGCAGCGCTTTCTCGTTTGCGGTATGCGGCCGCATCGGTGACGATGGCGACGGCAACGAGGGCTACTCCGCCGAATAGCAGCAGCGGATTGGCAGCAGGCGTGACGAGATAGCTGGAAACAGAGCCGACGATGAGCGCCAGGCCGATGCCCACGGGAAACGCGACGGCGAGCCCCGCGATATCGATGGCGGCCACGAGCAGCAAGTTGGCGATATTAAAAATTACGCCGCCGCAGGCAGCCCAGGCGATCGCGTGGGGCGAAGTCTCGACAACATCGGCCATGAACATGGGGCCATTGTGTCCCATGCTTCCCAGCGTGAGTCCGAGCACAACAGCGCCCACGAGCACACCGATGGAGTAGTCCCAGTAGAAAAGCTGGAAGCGGAACCGCGGACAAAGCTTGAGCGTGTTGGCCCAAGAGCCCCAGCACAGCATGCTGAGGAGCATGAGAAGCAGAGCTGCCTGGTACGTTTCCGGAAGAAACATTTCCGTTGCCCCTGGCGGACAAAGTTTTCTGCAGCAAGAGGGAACGATAGCGTCTTAGCCCACCAGCGCGCAAATGGAATGCGCTGAACCAGGCTGGCGTCTATTGCTTCGCCGCTTTGAGGGCTTCGGTCAGCGCGGGTACGACTTCGAAGAGGTCGCCCACGATGCCGTAGTCGGCGACTTCAAAGATCGGAGCTTCGGGATCCTTGTTGATGGCGACTACGCATTGCGAGCCTTTCATGCCGACGAGGTGCTGAATCGCTCCCGAGATGCCGACGGCGAGATAGAGCCTGGGAGCAACGGTCTGGCCTGAGCTGCCGACCTGGCGCTCGATGGGGAGCCAGCCGGCATCGCAGATGGGGCGAGAGGCAGCGAGTTCAGCGCCGAGCGCCCCGGCCAGTTCCTGCACCAGCGGCATGTTCTCCGCTTCTTTGATGCCGCGGCCCACGCTGACGATGAATTGCGCGGAGCCGAGATCGACGGTCTGGGCCGATCCGCGGAAAGGTTCGCCGGGCTTGGTGCGGATTTGCGAAGCGTCGAGGTTGGGGGTGAAAGTCTCGACGGATGCGGAGCCGGCGGCGACGGTGTCAGCGCGGAAGGCGCCGGATTGCACCGAGACGAAGCAGGTTCCACTGCCGTTGTGCCGATAGCTGCCGCTGAGCCGGCCCTGCATGAGCTGGCGGGTAAATGCCGGTCCCTGCTCGATCGCGATCACGTCGCCGATGAGCGTCTGGCCGAGACGCGCTGCAAGGGCAGGGGCGTAGTCGCGCACCTGGTAGGTGTGAGGGAACACCACGTAATCCGGTTTTTCTTTTTCGAAGAACTGGTGGAGCGCAATGGTGAATCCGTCGGAGGTGTAGGGCGAGAGCATTGCGTGCTCTACGCGGACCACTTTGGCGAGGGCTTTCGTCGCCACTTCGGCAGCCAGCGATTCCGTGTTTGCACCCGGTAATAGCGCGCTGACAGGCAGATTCGCTTGCGAGGCGAGCTGATGCGCCGCCGCAACGGCTTCCCAGCTGATGCGGCTCATGCGTCCGCCGCGTTCTTCGAGAACCACCCAAATGCCACTCATAGCACGCGCACCTCGAACTTCAATTTTTCGACCAGAGCTGCAGCGGCTTCTTTGGCGTTGCCGGGCAGGATCTGCGTGGTCTTTTGCTTGTGGGGCAGCGAAATCTGGTCGAGCGCGACATTGGCCTTGGCGTCGACGCCGAGCTCCGCCGCGGAGATGTGTTTCATCTCTTTCGTCTTGGCTTTTTTGATGCCCATCAACGTGGCATAGCGCAGCTTGCTGCCACCGGATTGGATGGTGAGGACCGCGGGTGTGGGCAATTCGATGTTCTGGAACCAGCCTTCTTCGAGCTCGCGCTTCACGTTGAGACCGGAGTCGGTTTTTTCGACGTGCAGGATGAGCGATGCGTGCGGGAGGCTGAGCAATTCGGCGAGGATCACGCCCGTCTGTCCGTATCCGAGGTCGTCAGATTGCAAGCCGGTGAGAACGAGGTCAGGGTTCTCGGGTTTGATGGCAGCGGCCAACAGACGCGCCACGCCAAGGGCATCGCGGGCGCCGAGTTCGTCGGAATCGACGTGGATGGCGCGGTCTGCGCCCTTGGCGAGAGCTTCGCGAATTGTGGAACCGATGCGCTCCGGTCCGGCGCTGAGGACCACCACTTCGCCGCCGTGCTTCTCCTTGAGCTGCAGGGCTTCTTCGAGGGCATAGGCATCGGATTCGTTGAGCCCCCATTGGAGGTCGCCCTCTTCAATCCATTTCTTTGGCGAATCGATGTGCACCTGGGCATCGCGTTCGGGAACCTGCTTGATGGCAACGATGATTTTCATAAATAGTCCTCGAACATTCTAGGGGGCGCGGCGTGGGGTCGGCTATGCGGCCCCTGGGTTGGATGACGAATTCGGGTGTTGAGCAAGTCGAGGCTTACGGCGCCGTTTCGCGTTGTGGCAGGGCGCGGGCTGTGAGTTGCGCGATGTCCATGAGTTGTGGCGCCGCGTCGCCTTGTTGGGCAAGGGCATCGCGGAACATGGTGTTGCAGAATGGGCAGGCTGTGCCGACGGTTTTGGCTCCCGTGGCGACGAGCTCGGCAGCACGCACATGGCTTACGCGCTCGCCTTTTTCTTCGCCCAGGAACGCGAGCCCGCCGCCCGCTCCGCAGCAGAAGCTGCGCTCATGGGAACGAGGCGCCTCGACGAGGGTTCCAGCGCGGCTGACGACGGTGCGGGGCTGATCGTAGACGTTGCGATAGCGGCCGAGATAGCAGGGATCATGGAAGACGATGCTCTCAGCGTTCTGTTTGGGGAGCCGATCGGCAAAGCGCGCCATGAATTCGCTGTGGTGCTCGATCGCGGGCGGGGTGCCGAATTCCTTCCAGTCCTCCTGGATGGTGCGGACGCAGTGAGGACAGATGGAGACGATCCTCTTCACGTTGTTTTGCTTCAAAGTTTCGAGGTTTGATTCGGCGAGTTGCTGGAAGACGAGGTCGTTGCCGAGGCGGCGGACGGGATCGCCGGTGCACTTCTCTTTGCGCAAGACTCCGTAGCTCGCGCCGAGAAAATTCATCACGCGCGCAAAGTCCGCAACAATCTCGCGGCCTTTCGGGTCGTAGCCACCCATGCAGCCGAGCCAGAGGCAATACTCCTGGGTTCCGTCGAAGATGGGGAAGCCTTGTTTCTGAATGAATTTGTCGCGCTCCGCCGTTCCCATGCCGAGCGCGTTCGATCCGCGCTCGAGAGCAAGGAAGAGCTTGCCGCCATGATCGTCTTCCCAGGCGCCAGTGTTGACTGCACCGCGGCGCAGGCCGATGAGGATGGGAACGTGTTCGATACCAACGGGGCACTGGAATTCGCAGCTTCCGCAGGTAGTGCACTGGAAAGCTGCCTCCTGGCTGTTGTATTTGCCGAGGAGGGGCTCCTCGGATTTCGGGCCTGCTTCGTTGAGGTAGGCGCGCACGCCGAGCACGATTTCGCGCGGGTTGAGGATCTTGCCGGTGTTGGTGGCAGGGCAATGCTCGCTGCAGCGGCCGCACTCGACGCAGGAGTAGACCTGCAGGCTGACGATTTGCGTGAGGTCCTTGCCGGCGACGAGGCCGAAGTCCTCATCGCCATGGAGGGGCGGGATGCGGCTGAATCCTCCGCGGGAGAGAAAGATGGTGGCTGGGCTCAGCACGAGATGCAGATGCTTGGTATGAGGAATGATGGGAAGGAAAACGAGCAGGGTGAGGGTGTGGGCCCACCAGAGAAGCCGCGCGGCGGAACTCGCGTCCGTGACGAAAAAGGCGGCGAGGTAGGTGACCATGAGGAGAAAGATGAGGAGCGCGATGAAACCCGACTCCCAGGAAAGCTTTTCGCCAAGCCAGGGTGGGCGGACGAGGAAGCGGCGGATGAACAAGCCTGCGATTCCGATGGCGCAGGCGATGGCAAAGGTTGCCGCAAAGTAGAAGTAGAAGCGGCCGAGGATGCTCGTGGGATCGAGAAAGCCGGAGCCGAATCCGACAGCGCAGTGATTGAGGGTGACGAGGGCGAAGGCGCAGAATCCCCAGAACACGAAGGCGTGCGCAAGACCTGGCAAGGGACGCTGGCGGATGACCTTGGCCTGGCACATCACTTCCCAGACGAAGTCCCAGACGCGCTTGCCGATGGGGAAAAGATGGAAGTCGGCGTCTTTCTTTGAGTCGAGGATGCGCTTGAGGATGGGGCCAAAGCGCTGCCAGAAGAGCCAGAGCGATGCGAGGATGAGTACGGCAAAAGCGGCCTTTTCGGCGAGGGAGAAATGCTGGGGTTCCGCAAGCGTGAGAGGGAACGAGACCATAGCGCAATCACTCACGATACACGATGGCGGGGGAGGACGTCTTGGGTTGCCTGGAACCCGTAGTGGGCCGCGTTGCGCCGGTTCCCGGGTCTCAGAGTCGAGACCTTCGGCTTTGCTCAGAGCAGGCTGTGAGGTACCCAGCTAGCGCCCCCAGTTCCTCCAACTCCTCCTACCACTAGCTGCTCCAGGTCTTGTCGTTCGAGTGGCAAAGGGTTTCGAGGCTGCACTGATTGCACTTGGGATTGCGCGCGATGCACACCTGGCGGCCGTGGTGAATGACCTGGTGCGAGAAGCGGATCCAGTGGTCGCGGGGAAGGATGCGCATCAGGTCCTGCTCGACTTTTTCGGTTGTCTCGGACGTGGTGAGCTGGAGGCGGCGAGCGATGCGGAAGACGTGCGTGTCGACGACGACTCCCTCGGCTTTTCCGAAGCTCACGCCAAGGACAACGTTCGCAGTCTTACGGGCGGCGCCGGGCACGGTGATGAGTTCGGCCAGCGTCTCGGGAACCTTTCCGCCAAACTCTTCGGTGATTTTTTTGGCTGCGCCCTGGATGGATTTTGCCTTGTTGCGGAAGAAGCCAGTGGTCTTGATGAGTTGCTCGAGTTCGGGCGTTGAGGCCTTGGCCATGTCGGCCGGGGTAGGGAAGCGGCGGAACAGTTCCGGCGTGACCATGTTGACGCGGACGTCGGTGCATTGTGCGGAGAGGATGGTCGCAACGAGCAGTTCCCATGGCGTGCGATGATGGAGGGCGCATTCGGCATTGGGGTAGGCTTCGTCGAGGGCCTTGAGGATGGCTGCGACGCGTTCAGGCGCGAGCGGGTTGCGCAGCGCGCTCTTTGATTTGCTCGATGACCGTTTAACCGACATGGTTAGGAGTGTAACGCCGCCACCTGGGACAACCGTTGAAGTTTACTGTGGAATGCAATGTGGAGTATATTCCACAGTATGGAAACGATCCAGGTTGTTCTCGACCGGAAGTTGCTGATTGCCACGGATCGGGCTGCGCGCAGGGTGAAGGCGAACCGTTCAGCTCTGGTGCGCGACGCACTTAGAGAGCATCTTAGGCGACTCGATCTTCAGGCCAGGGAAGAACGCGACCGCGAAGGCTATGCAAAACATCCCTCGCAGCGCGCTGACTCGAAGCGGTGGGAAGCGGAGGCCGCGTGGCCGGAAGAGTAGCACGAGGCGAAATCCGGTTCTATCGCTTTGCGCCGCCGGACAAAGAGCGACCCGTCGTGGTGCTGACGCGCGACAGCGCCATCTCCTACCTTGCGAACATCACGGTTGCACCGATCACATCAGCCATTCGCGGAGTGCCGTCGGAGGTGGTGCTCAATGAAGAGGACGGAATGAAGGTGCGGTGCGCCATCAATCTGCACAATTTGGTCACCGTATCCAAGGATCATTTGGGCAGGCGTGTCGCCCAGTTACGATCGACGCGCATGAGCGAGATTTGCGCTGCCTTGCGATTCTCTTTGGGCTGCGACGGTTAGCTGGTACCGAGCTATACTCCAGCGATGACGATCGGTCGATGGTTGTGTGTCTGCTTTCTAGTTTCTGGGAGCCTCTACGAACCGTACGTTGATGCCCAGCAGGCGCCGATCGAGCCGAAGCTGCCTGCCTTCGAAGTGGCGGCCATCAAGCTGAGCAGGCCCGATGACAATGACCACGGCTGGCACGGGACGCGCGACCGCATCACGATCGAGAATTACACGCTGAAGCGGTTGATCCGAGCAGCGTATGGGCTGAAGTCGGACACGCAGGTGATCGGCGGCCCCGACTGGACCGATAAGCAGGCTTTCGATATCAGCGCGAAGATCGAGGATGCTGAGGTCCAGAAGATGAGCTCGATGGCGACTCTGGATCGGCAAAGGGAGCGCAACGAGATGCTGCAGGCGTTGCTTGCAGATCGCTTTCAGCTCAAGGTACGGCAGGAGGAGCGAGTGATGCCGGTGTACGCGCTGGTCCAGGCGAAGGGAGGCACGAAGCTCAGGCCGAATCCGACAGCCAGCAAAAGCAATGGCAGCTCTAGTGACAATGGGCACATGACGGCGACGGCCCTCTCCATGGACTCTTTCGCGGATACTCTGACGTATTTTTCCGAGACGGGAGATCGCGTGGTGCTGAACCGCACCGGCCTTGCATGCGAATACGATTTCAAGCTCAACTGGGCGGAGGACCAGGGAAGCGGCGTGCCCCCGGATGCAGAGTTTCCGGGCCTGTTCACCGCGCTTGAGGAGCAACTGGGACTGAAGCTGGAATCACAGAAAGGCTCGGTGCCGGTGGTGATCATCGAGTCGGCTGCGAAGCCGGTGATTGACTAGCGTCGCGCGGCTCTTGCTAGAGTTTGCCGTTGAGCCAGCCGCCCAGCTTTTCAATGGGCAGGCGTACGCCAAGAAAGAACTGGCCGAAGAGGGCGTAGACGGCGCTGACTTCGTCGAAGCGCATCTCGTAGATGAGCTTTTTGAAGACCACAGGATCTTCGGCGAAGAGATCGACGCCCCACTCCCAGTCATCCATGCCGATGGAGCCGGTGATGATCTGCCGCACCACGTCGCCGTAACGGCGGCCGATCATGCCGTGCTCGTGCATCATGCGCTGGCGATCGGCAAAGGGAACGGTGTACCAGTTGACCTGTTCGCCACGCTTCCGGTCCATGGGATAAAAGCAGAGATATTTTGCGTCGGGGATCGCCGGCCAGAGACGGGGCTTCATCGCCTCGGCTCCGCGCTTCAGCGCTTCGTCGACTTCGGCCTGCCACTCAGGCGAAAAGTTCGCCGCGCCTTTGGAGGCGGCTGCTTCGTAGGTCTTGCGGCTTGACTCATAAAGTCCGAGCTCGATGACCGAGACGTAGGAGTGGCGCTGATCGAGGAAGTCGAAGAGCTCGGTCTGGGCGAGGTCGAGCTCCACCTGGTTCAGGGTTTCGAAGGAGTCGCGGAAATGGACGAGGATGAGGTCGCCTTTGTGGCCAAGCTGAGAATAAACGGCGGTCTGGATCTTGCCGGCTGCGTCGTGCTCGAGGTTGCGGAAGGCGGCGATGAATCCGTCGGCGATTCTTTTGCGCCCGGCGGCCTCAATTAATCTCCATTTCGCCCAGTCGAAGCGAAAGAATTGATGCAGGACGCTTGCGCCTTCCAGCGTCAATGGAACGGGCGGAAAATCAGCCAAATCGCACCTCGAACATGCAGTGAGTCACGACAATCGTAGCAGGGCAGAACCCTCGCAGCCCACGGAGGCAATTGTTGCGAGGGCTCGGAGGAAGCTGGGGCCCGAAGGCCCGGAGTGATCACGGCCCCTGCTTCCTCTGGTTAGCGTGATTTTGTGTTGCCCAGGCACCACGCGCCTGCCGCGAGGTGCGGGTGCGGGCTTATATACTGTCGTTTGCCCATGAGCGAAAGAATCATCGCCCTCCTCGTGCAGTTTGTTACGCACGTGATCCAATCGGGCGGCTATGCCGGCATTGTCGCTCTGATGGGGATTGAATCAGCCTGCATCCCGCTACCTTCAGAAATCATCATGCCGTTCGCCGGATACCTGGTGTACATGGGCGAGTTCAGCCTGGTATGGGTGGCAACCGCGGGCGCGATCGGCTGCAATGCCGGTTCGCTGGTTGCGTACTGGATCGGCGCAGCCGGGGGCCGGCCACTGGTAGAGCGCTACGGCCGCTGGGTGCTGATGAGCCATCACGACCTGGACCGGATGACGTGGTTCTTCGAGAAGTACGGTTCGATCACGGTGCTGCTGGCACGGCTGCTGCCGGTGGTGCGGACGTTTATCGCGTTTCCGGCGGGCATCGCGAAGATGCCGCAGCTTCGTTTTCACATTTACACGTTCATCGGATCGTGGCCGTGGTGTTTCGCCTTGGCCTATGTTGGAATGCGACTGGGCAAGGCGTGGCACACCGATCCGCGGTTCCATGAGTGGTTCCATCGATTTCATTTGGTGGTGGAGATTGCTCTGCTCGCGGCGATCGTTTGGTTCATCTGGACCCACGTACAGCGCGCGCGGCGGCACGAAGCGGCATGAGACGGAATTCACGTTGGCACAGGCTGCCGCGTTTCCAGCAAAACTGAGAGTTTTTGAGGATCGTTGAAAAAGGAAGGTTAGGAGAAGTCATGAGTACAGAGCAAAAGAGCGGCCAGAAGGCGCAGGAAAAGGTCTCGTCCGCCAACGGGAAACTGGGCGTCATGGTCGTGGGTCTGGGCGCCGTTGCGACGACGTTCATCGCCGGAGTAGAAGCGGTTCGCCGCGGGATTGCGAAGCCGATCGGGTCACTCACGCAGATGGGGACCATCCGGCTTGGCAAACGCACCGACAACAAGTCGCCCCTGATCAGGGAATTCGTTCCACTGGCTGATTTGAAGGACCTGGTGTTTACGGGCTGGGACATCTTTGAAGATAACGTGTACGAATCGGCCGCTCACGCCAAGGTGCTCGATAAGGAGATTCTCGAACAGCTCAAACCGTATCTGGAGACCATCAAACCGCTGCCCGCAGTCTTCGATCAGCACTATGTGAAACGGCTGCACGGAACGCACGTGAAGCAGGGGAAGAACAAAAAGGATCTTGCCGAGCAGGTGCGCGCCGACATCCAGGCATTCCGGAAGACGGTCGATCGCGTGGTGATGATCTGGTGCGGATCGACGGAGATCTTCCTCGAACCGTCGGCAGTTCATCAGTCGATTGAAGCGTTCGAGCACGGGCTCGAAGCAAATGATCCGGGAATTGCGCCATCGCAGATTTATGCCTATGCCGCGTTGAGCGAGGGAGTGCCATTTGCGAACGGCGCCCCGAACCTGACGGTCGATGTGCCGGCGATGATCGAGTTGTCGCGGAAGAACTCAGCGCCGATCTGCGGCAAGGATTTTAAAACCGGGCAGACGTTCATGAAAACGGTGCTGGCGCCGGCATTCAAGGCGCGTTTGCTGGGCGTGTCGGGATGGTACTCGACCAACATTCTCGGCAATCGGGACGGCGAGGTGCTCGACGATCCCGAGTCATTCAAGACCAAGGAAGAATCGAAGCTCGGATCGCTCGAATACATCTTTCAGCCGGAACTCTATCCGGATCTTTATAAGGACATCTTCCACAAGGTCCGGATCAACTACTATCCTCCGCGCGGCGATAACAAGGAAGGCTGGGACAACATCGATATCTTCGGATGGCTCGGCTATCCGATGCAGATCAAGGTTGATTTCCTGTGCCGGGATTCGATCCTCGCTGCGCCCATCGCGCTCGACCTGGTTTTGTTTCTTGATCTCGCGCAGCGCACGCCGGAGCTGAGATCGATCGGCATCCAGGAGTGGCTGAGTTTCTATCTGAAATCGCCGCAAACCGCGCCAGGTCTGTATCCTGAACATGATTTGTTCATCCAGTCGATGAAGTTGAAGAACACCTTGCGGCACATCATGGGTGCGGACCTGATTACGCATCTTGGGCTGGAATACTACGACTAGCGGCAGCAGAGATTCAGGTTCTGACGACAATGGGCGGCCCTGACGGGTCGCCCTCTGTGCGAATGCTATGCTCACAGGCGACATGAACGGACTGGGGCTGCTGCAGTTTATCGCCGTGGGCATGCTGATTCTGGTCAATGCATTTTTCGTTGCGGCCGAATTTGCGATGGTCAGCGTTCGCGACACGCGCATCGAGCAGATGATCGACGCGGGAGTTCCGGGCGCCCGCTCGGTGCGGCGGCTGCAGCAGCATCTTGACGATTTTCTGCCGGCAGTCCAACTGGGTGTCACGCTTTGCTCATTGGCGCTTGGGTGGATCGGTGAGCCGCTGGCGGCGAGCATCTTTGTCGGCTGGCTTCGCCTGTTGCCGCAGGTTCCGGTCCACGCACAGTTCTACGCGCATCTGGCCGCGGTTGCGCTGAGTTTCGCGTTTATCACCTACATGCAGGTGCTGGTGGGGGAATTGGTGCCAAAGTCGCTGGCGCTGCGACGAGCAGAAGTGCTTGCGGTGACAGTTGCGCCGCCGATGCTGCTGTTCATGACGATGGCGCGCCCTGCAGTACGCTTGTTGCGCAACTCGGCCGCGCTGGTGCTGCGCGGCTTCGATATACCGATGGTGGAACGCTCCGCGGTCCATTCGCCCGAGGAATTGAAACTGATCGCGACGGCGGCACGGCGGATGGGTGTGTTGCCGCAATACCAGGAAATGATTGTGCATCGCGCGCTGGAGCTGGAGGATGTGCCGGTGCGCGAGATCATGACGCCCCGTCAGCAGATCTTTTCGCTGCCTTCGGATTTGCCGATTGAGGAGGCAAGCGCCAAGGTGATCGATCATCAACACTCGCGGGTTCCGGTGTATGACGAGGGGCGCGGGCCGGAGCATATCGTCGGCGTGGTGTATTCGAAAGATTTGGCGCGGCTGATGTTTTTTCGACCGTCGGGGGGTAAATCAGGGACGCGGCAGCCCGGCGATCGTGCGGTGCAGACATTCGTCGACCTGAAGCTGAGCCAGGTGATGCGGGATGTGCTGGTGGTGCCGGAGACAAAGAACGTGCTCGATCTGATTCGCGACTTTCAGCAGCGGCGCCGACAGCTTGCGATCGTAGTGGACGAGTACGGGTCGACGGTGGGATTGGTCACCGCGGAGGACGCGATCGAGCAATTGACCGGCGAACTGGAAGACGAGTTCGACGATCCGGGGCGACCCCTGCTGGCTACCTCCTCAGGCGCACTGCTGATGGATGGCAGCGTGAACCTGCGCGACCTGGAAACCCAGACTCAATGGAGCCTGCCGCGGGATGGCGGCGTGGAGACATTGGCAGGTTTCCTGTTAGCGAGGCTTGGGCACATTCCCAAAGTGGGCGAGAGCGTGATCTTTGGGGGCCGGCGGATGACGGTCGTTGAGATGGAAAAACGACGGATCAGCCGCGTGCGGGTTGAGCCTTTGGAGGCGACGGCTGCCAGCCAAGCCGAAACCGGGGCTGAAATTTGACGATGCGAGAGGTTTTGAACCTGGATGGACCTCTCTGGTCAAGCTCAATGCCTCACAGGGTTACTAATATCACCGCGAAATCTGGCTGGATCTGCTCTACAACTCAGTCTCGGCCATCCGTTGAAGCCGATACGGTACCGTGCGATTCCCTTGCAGGCGTTCAACCAACGTGAATTGTTGAAGATAGGGTTGCCTCGGGTCTCTGGGCGAAAATTACCTTTGTAATTGCACCATCGGTACTTTCTGATTGCACAAATTGGTTACGTGCTAGACTACGCCCCTGGAGAGATCATGACAGCAGAAACTTTCCGTACGGCTTACCAGCAGGCGTATGCCGAGTTGAGGCAGATCAGCGAGCAGTACGACAAACTAAACCGTAAAAAGCAGCAAGTCGAGAAGATTGTTGAAGTTCTTCGCCCGCTGCTGGAGATGAAATCGTCAGAGAGCGCGGCAGCCGCGCGTCCGGTTTCGGACCCGTCGATGTACCTGGTTGAGGAAACCGTCGCGGCGGCGGAGCCCTCGATGAAGCATCTTGAGGCGATGGAGCCGGAATTCGAGCCGGTCCCCATGCAGCCGATGGAAGCACCGGCAAACTTTGAGCCGTCTTCGGATCCGTTCCAGCGCCGCATCGAGAGCGTTCTGTGGGGATGGAGCCAGAAGCGTGAAGGAGTGGTCCCGGCAGTTTAGTTACCGTACTCTGCCGGACGGCGACGGATAGACAAGGGAACGGAAGCGATTTCAGTCCCGGATGTCGATGATTCTTCAGAGGACGGCGCCCCGTAAGCCAAGAGGCGCCGTTTGTGTGTCTAAGGTCTTTTCGGTTTCAAGGAAGACTCGAAGCTTGTAGGGGCGGCATTCGAGCTTTCGATCGGGCACTTGGAGTTATGAGAGTGCATATGTTTCTTTTGTTACTCGGCCGGGATCCTTGCGGTTCTCTCTGAGTTATTCGGATCTGTGTCTCGAAGTTAGTCGAATCCACAAAACACTAGCAAGAAAGTTGCAGAATGAAAGGCGTTTACGAGATTCTGCATCGTGCTAGACTACCGGCCTGGAGGGAAAATGAAACAGGAAGTCTATCGCTTCGCATTCGAAGAGGCAAACTCGGAATTGAAAGAGATCGTCGGGGAATTCGAACAGCTGCGCCTGCGCAAGGAGCGCATCGAAAAAGTCCTTGAAGCGCTGAAGCCCTTCTCAGAAGGAAACTCTTCGGAAGTGCCCGGGACTGAGCCCCAGAGTTATTCGTTCCAGCAGACAGGAAACGGGTCTTACTCGTTCTAAGTCGATTGATCGGCAAGAAGCAAACACCTCCCCTTGCTTCCTGTCGATTTCACAGGCCGCCGCGTGAAGTTAGAAGGTGAGCGGGTGAGCCCTTGGTGCTGAAGGCTGCGCGGCCTGTGCTGTGGTCCGAGAGAGTGTGGTGTTCTCCCGGGATCATGACCGGCCGACGGCGCGGCTTTGTGGAACTTCCGTTCCGATTCTCTCCGACTGCATCGCTCCTCGCGCCGACCTGGTGAATTGGCTGCCATGGAATGCGGCCGGTGAGGGGGATCACAGAAACATGTCAGCTTGCCTCGGGGCCTGTGAAGAGTTTGGCCTCTGAATGGAGCTGTTAGAAACCCCGTATCCCATAGGGCGGTGTGGATTTGCGGGTGTTGACATGGCAGGAAAGTTGCAGGAAATTTCTCCTGCGTCGAATTTCAAACGTGTTATTCTACGCGCCTGGGAGCAAGCATGAGACAAGAAGTCTATCGAGTAGCACACGACGAAGCGAAAGCGGAACTTGGGGAGATTCTCGGCAAGTTTGAGCAACTGCGTCTTCGGAAGGATCGAATTGAGGCGGTGGTGGAGGCGTTGAAGCCGTTGCTGGCGGCGGACGCGCAAGCGGAATCAGCGGCACCGGCGCCGAATGCTTCGTCGGGTCCAGCAGAGGAAACGAGCGAAGAGCTACCCGAGCCGATTCCGATGCCCGTCGCGCAAGCCACGGAAGATGCCGGTGACCCGTTCCAGCGGCGGGTAGAGAATGCCCTCGGGGTCGGTTCCGGTGGGCGCGACATCCGCGAATACAGCCGGTTGTTCAACGGCGGTTCTTCCCGATAGCCTGGAGTCAAATCGGCCGAGTTCGACTCGGTCAGGAATGCATAGAAGGCCGGCCTGTGAGGGTCGGCCTTTTGCTTTTGGTGGGGCCCCGTGCGCTCAGAATGACAGCTGGAAGTTGCATGACATGGAAGACAGCGGGAGGTTCGCCGGCATGGGTGATAGCAGGAAAGTCCGTGACATGGATGACAGCCGCTCGGGAAGCGAGGTTCAGAAGAGGATCGTTCGCTTCGCTCGGGTGGACAGAATAAATCCGCGGTGATGCGCTAGTCGACTTCCAGGTCGACGATGGCGGGTTCAATCCCGGACTCATTGACGGTCAGCATGCCGATGGTGACGGGCAGGTCGAATCGTCTCGGACCACAGGAACCGGGATTGAAGTAGAGCACTCCCTTGCGCTGTTCGATCGAGGGCCGATGCGAGTGACCATAAAGAACAGCGGAAAATCGAGCGGCGACCGGATCGAGGCGGAGCTTGCTGACATCGTGGAGCAGGTACAGGTAGTGGCCTTCAAAGAACAGGACATCGGTTTCAGGCAGGCGGCTGCAGGGTCCGGTGTGGTCGATATTGCCGCGGATCGCGTGCACTGGAGCGACGGTGGCTAGGGATTTGAGAATTTCGGATTTGCCAACGTCACCGAGATGAAGGATGCATTCCGTGCCGGCAAGAGCAGGGAGAACTTCGGGGCGGAGCAGACCGTGGGTGTCGCTGACCACCCCGATGTTCATCGGCTTGGGCTGAAGATGTGAGTCAGGAACCGCTTGAATGTTCCCGTGTTCGGACCTGGCAGCTTGACGATGGGGTCGGGGATCTGGCGCAGGGTGCCGGGGCTGGCAGGATCCTCGATCACCAGGCAGTAGGTGCCGGTCCAATCCTGTTGCCAGTGCCAGCCGCGCGCGGCGCCGCGAAAATTCTGCTCGATGTGGCCCCCGGCGTATTCAGCCGAGAGGACGGAGTTGCAGCTGACACAGCGCGGGGAAGCGCCTCGACGGAAATGACCACTGCACGGGCATGGGCGCAGGAACGGCTCCCAGTCTGTGCTGATGACCTGGTCAGACGAAGCATTCGGCGGTAAATTGGCGAGGTCCTTGTTCGTGAAGGAAAACACCGCCGCCGTACCGCAACAATCGCAGTAGGCGTAGGAGAAGTCACCGAAGCCGGCGTGGAGCAACATGTACCGGTATGCCCGGCTGCAATGTTCACATTCGCCTTTGTGCAATGTAAACATGGCGGAATCATAACCGATTTCGATCCGCGTGCGAGGATCAAGTTGGTCCAGAGGAATCATCCTGACAAAATGGGGCCGACAGCAGCTGCTGCGATGGTGGCGGCGGGTAGGATATGCGCGGACAAGGCGAGCAAAGCCGGTCTTCGACGATGGGGAACGCCCGTATCAGACTGGTAAATCCGCGATCGAGTGAATAAGCCCGGGGCCATTAAGCTGAGAGAGGGAGAGCCAGGGCCCGAAAATGGCGATGACGGAACCATCCCGTATCGACGAAGGACACGCTGCAAAGTGGCGGCACGCGTTCGCAACCTATACTGACCGACGGGTGCTGCAGGTGCTTGCACTCGGATTTGCGAGTGGCTTGCCGTTCCTGCTGACGTACTCGACGCTTCAGGCATGGCTGGCGACAGTGGGCGTGCGGCGCTCAACGCTCGGCGCTATCGCCCTGGTTGGCACTGCCTATTCATTCAAGTTCGTGTGGGCGCCGTTTATCGATCGGGTGCCTCCACCGCTGCCTATGGGCCGGCGACGCGGTTGGGGCATCACCATCCAGATCCTTTTGATGGGCGCAATTCTAGGTCTGGGCTTGTGCGATCCGAAGCACAATTTGCCGCGCATGGCTGTCCTGGCGGTTGTGGTTGCGTTTCTGTCTGCGAGCCAGGACATCGTCATCGACGCCTGGCGCGTCGAGAGCCTGACGATCGATCATCAGGCCCCCGGCGCCGCCATGATTCAGTCGGGATACCGGATCGGCATGCTGACCTCCGGCGCTGGCGCCCTGTTCATCGCGGCCTCGACCGGGTGGTTCGCAGCCTATGCCACGATGGCTGCGCTGGTTGGCGTAGGAATGCTGGTATTTTTATTCGGCCCCGAGCCGAAGGTGCCCGCGGAGAGAGCGTATATTGCGCAATCGGCGTGGCAGACGATTCTTCACGCACTTTTCAAAGCCGTGATCGAACCGTTTCGCGATTTCATGCGCAGGCCGCTCTGGCTGCTCATCCTGATCGCCATCTTTGGATACAAGCTGGGCGAGGCAATGGCTGGTGTGATGTCGACGCCGCTCTATATCTCGCTTGGATTCTCGCTTCCGGAGATCGCCGCCGCCTCGAAGATATTTGGATTTTTTTCGATTGTGGCAGGGGCCCTGTTAGGCGGCGTTGTGACGACCCGATGGGGCATTCGCCGCTCACTGATTCTCTGCGGCATCCTGCAGTCGGTGGGAAACCTGTTTTTTGTTCTGCAGGCCGTCGGCGGGCATCGGATCGGATACCTGGCTCTATGCGTGACTGCCGAAAACCTTACGGGTGGAATGGCGGGGACCGCGCTGGTGACCTATATGTCCAGTCTGTGCTCGCCTGCTTTTACAGCGACTCAGTACGCGCTGCTCGCTGCGCTTGCTTCGCTGGGCCGCACGGTAGTGGCCTCCTCGGGAGGAGCGTTATCAGAGAAGATCGGCTGGGTAAGGTTCTTCCTGCTTACGAGCGTCGTCGCATTGCCGGCCATCCTTCTCCTGGTCTGGGTGGGACCGCGCGATGAGGTGCGAAAGAACCAGCCTGAATCGGCTGCGACGGATGGGGGCTGAGGCCACGGCGGCGGCGATCGGGCGAAGGTTGGTATGGGAAAGCGGAATTTGTCACCGCACAAATCACGCGACCGAACCGCCGAAGGAGTGTTGGAAGAGCATGCGAGTCTTTTGGGTTGTCTTTTGCTCGATGTGGGTGACCGGCGTTGCCCTGGCGCAGAACGGTCCATATGGACTGGGCGGGGGCGAATTGGTGCAGGGGGCGGGAGAACAACTGATGGCGCTGGCGAACCAGTCGCGAGCCGAAGCGGGTGCGCCGGCGCTCAAGTGGGATAGTGCGCTTGCCGAGGCGGCGCGGAAACATTGCGAATGGATGGTGTCAGAGGGACAGATTGCGCACCGGTATGGGGGCGAGCCGGATTTGTCGGAGCGAGCGGGTCAGGCAGGCGCGCATTTCAGCCTGATCGAAGAGAACGTGGCACTGGCCTCGACGCCACCGGAGATTCACGATGCGTGGATGCATTCGCCGGGGCACCGGAGAAACCTGTTGAATCCCGACGTGGATCGGGTGGGAATTGCGGTGATTGCGGCGCGCGGGCAGATGTACGCGGTGGCGGACTACACGCGTGCTGTGCAGTCGATGGGCGCTTCGCAGGTGGAGTCGAGGATCGCGGCGCTGATCAAGCCCAGCGGAGTGGCGGTGCTGAGCGATCCATCGCTGGCGCGCGAGGCGTGCCGCACGGATCGCGGGATGCCGGCGGCGCGTGAAGGGCAGCAGCCTACCTTTGTGATGCGATGGCAGGGAGCGGATCTGGATCGGCTGCCGCAGGCGCTGGTGTCGCGGCTGGAGTCGGGCCAGTACAGGAAGGCCGCGGTGGGAAGCTGCCCGGCGCAGGGCGCAGAGAGTTTTACGGCGTATCGGGTGGCCGTGCTGCTGTTTTAGAAGGTCCTGCGACTGGGAGAGCGGGACGAGTTCCGATCAGCCGAAATCTTTGTGTTGCTTCCAGAACTCTGGCCAGGGGATGCGCGGCGGGCCGCAGACAAAAATGTCGGGGTGGTAGAGGCTCTCTTCGTTTCGAATGCCCTCGGCGTTGCCGTTGTGTGCGGCGAGACGGCAATTGGTGAAGATGGCATCGGCGTCGTCGCGGTCGTTACCAAGCACGATGAAAGTGGTGAATCGTGGGGAGGGATAGCCGCGCAGCCACTCGGAGTTGGTGGTGCCGAAGGGCGCGGGGAGCCCGTAGGCCGGACCCAACACTTCGATGGCTCCGTATTCGCCATAGTTGCCGGTCGTGATGGCAAGGTGCGCCTGCTGGTCCGGAGGCAGGGAATTGCGAATTCCGGCGACGGTGCGGACGAGCTGATCCCAGCCGATTTCCTCGCGAAGGTCATTGTTATTTTTGAGAGCGAAATCGCGCAGCGGTCCTGAGGACGCGAATGGAATGACGATGGCGGCTATGTAGCCGCCATAGGCGAACACCCCGGCGAAGTAGAGAGAGGCGATCGCGCGGCGGGCCCATGCGGGCCGGCTGGCGAGCCAGCGTTCGGCAGCAAAAGCACCCGTGGCGAGCAGCACCGGGTAGGCTTCGGCTACGTAATAGAAGCGGCCTTTGGCAAGCCAGAACCAGACGACGGGAACGACATACATCCAGCCGACAACGCGGTAACGGCTGGAGCGGAAGAGGGCGACAAGGCCCGCGATCCAAACAGGCGCAGCGATGAGATTGGCGTCGAAGAGGAATTGGTATTTCCAGTATCCTTCAGCCCGGCCTTCGCCCACGTCGCGTGCGTGAATGTGCTGGAGAAATGTGTAGGAGATCCAGTCGTGCCGGGCCAGCCAAGCCAAGTTGGGCAAAAAGATAAGAAGCGCCACGGCGACGGCCACCCAGAACCATTTGCTCAGAAAATAGCGGCGGGCCGAGGTGAAGAACATGCCGGCGAGCAGGCCGGCGATGAAGAAGACGATGGAGTACTTGGTGAGCAGACCGAGTCCAATGGAAGCACCGATCGGGAGCCACCAGCGGGGATTGTCGGACCGGAGGAGGCGGATCACGAACCAGCAGACAAGAATCCACCAAAGCATGCCGAACGAGGTGTACTGAAACTCAGTGGCTTCAAAGAGTGGAAGGCCGGAAAGCGCGACCGAGAGGGCGGCAGTGACTTGTGCCAGGCGGCCGCCGCCGAGGTCGCGGGCCATGAGCCCGGTGACAACGAGAACGATCGCCTGGGCGAGGACGGCGAAGATGCGGAGTCCGATGAGCGAGAGGCCAAATAGACTAAGTCCGATGTGTTCTATGAATGGCGTGAACGGCGGGTAAGAAACATAGCCCCAATCGAGGTGGCGAGCGTCCGACAGAAACTGCAGTTCATCGCGATGAAAGCCGTAGCGGCCGTTTGTGGCTATGTGAAGAATAGCGACGGCGGCAGCAATGAGAATCAGAACGCCTAGATCCGCTCGCGAAGATGCGACGAACGGCTCGATCCGTTGATCCGGCTGAGTGGAAGCCATCGATCTCCCTAGCTGGCGAAAGAACGCCGCAATGATCTACGCGCTGCCGGCGGTGGTGGTTCCGACGTTTGTTTGCGGGACGCGGACGGAGGCCATTCCGGCCGCAGTGGCTGCTTCGATGCCCATGTCGGTGTCTTCGAAGACGAGGCAGTCCTTGGGCGGAACGCCGATGCGCGAAGCAGCCAGCAGAAAGGCGTCGGGTGCGGGCTTGCCATGCGTGTAGTCCTCGGCGCAGACGACGGTTTCGAACTTATCGAGCAGGCCAAGCTGGCTTAGCGACGACTCGACCGACTTGCGACGGCTGCCGGAGACGACGGCGAGCGGGATGCGGCCGTGCTCCTTCTGGATGATCTCGAGGACTTCGGGAATCGGCTTGAGACTGTGAAGCTGCTCAAAGTAGAGGGCCTCTTTGCGCAAAGCGACGGCTTCGATGGGCATGAAGATCCCATCGCGTTCGTTGAGAGCAGCGATGATGGTGGTGACTGGCCTGCCTCCCCAAGCGTAGAAGAGCTCTTGCTCAAACGCGCAGTTCCATTCGGCGAGGGCGGTCTTCCAGGCGATGTAATGGAGCGGCATGGAATCGACGATGGTACCGTCGCAGTCGAAGAGGTAGGCACGAAATATGCCTGATGGAATCAGGAGTTTCATGGAATCAGTGATTTCAGAATAAATGGCCAGTACGCGGCGGTGATCGGAGGCGATTCGTTTCGACGGGGCAATCAGGACGCGACGTGCTCGACGGCATTCTCATTCTTTGTGGGTGAGGCGCAACCGCCTTCTCCCGCTTTTGTGGGCTCCATCCGGAGCGCGTTGTTGAAGCGGTTGAAGTAGTTGAAGAGGCCGATGGCACAGAGCAGCTCCACGATTTCGCCCTCGGTGTAGTAGCTGCGCAATTCGGCGAACTGCTGGTCGGTGACGGCGTGCGCGTCGCGGGTGACGGTTTCTGCGAGACGGAGGGCGGATTTTTCGGCGGGAGTGAAGTCGGAGCGGTTGGGCCAGTCGGCGAGGTGCAAAAGCTGGTCGTCGGTCCAGCCGAGATTGCGGGCGAGAATGGTGTGGCTGGCGAGGCAGTATGGGGTTTCGTTCACCTGGCTGGTGCGGACGATGATGAGTTCTTTCAGCCTGGCGGGGACCGTGCCCGTGTTGAGCACGGCGCCGAAGTGGGCCTGCATGGTGGCGAATATTTCGGGCCGGTGAGCCATCACACGAAACATGTTGGGGACGTTGCCGCGCTGGGCGAAGGCCTTGTCAAAGAGAGCGGCGAGGTCGGGAGTGACTTCGCTGCGGTCGAGGCGGGAAATGCGGGACATGAGGGCTCCTTTTGGCTGGTTCCATGGTATCGCCTTACGGGGTTGAAGATGCCGGCGCGGGTTTTGACCTGGGAGTTTGGCTCTGCTAAGTTGATAAGAGGCAATAGCCGCCAAACACTCCTCAGTAGCTCAATGGCAGAGCATTCGGCTGTTAACCGAAGGGTTGTAGGTTCGAGTCCTACCTGAGGAGCCAATTATTGAATAACTTAGCTCCCATTGCGCTCTGCCTGCGCTCCGTTTCGCTGAAACGCAAGCTGCGCAACCTTGATTCCTGCGGTCGTCATCTCATCCGTCACAACATCCCCATAAATGTTCATGGTGGTCCTGATGTCTGCGTGGCGCATCATCTTCTGTTGGACAGCAACCGAAGTGCCAACAGCATCAAGCCAAGAGCGGTGAGTATGGCGGAAAGCGTGAGTTCCGAGGTGGCCGATTCCCGCGGCCGCCGACGCCCGAACCAATTCTCGCCATACCCCCGTATACGAGTAGGGAAGTCTGCCGATCTTGATTGGGCTTGCGAAGATCCAGTCTCCATCGTCGCAGAACTCGGAATGATCTCTCCAAATTCTTAACCGGTCCAGCAGGTCAGTAGTGAGGGTGAACGTCCGGGCGGACCCTTCCGTCTTCACCTCGCCCACAACCTGCTCAACGATGCCACGCCGGACGCTGAGCTTCGATGCTGCCCAGTCCACGTCCTCCCAGCGGAGGGCAAGCGCCTCGCTGATCCGAAGGCCCAGGCATACACAGACCAGGGCCATCGTGTCGAACGGTTCATGCAGCTCTTTCAGCAGAGCGTGGAACTGCTCCACTGTCAGGCTCCGGGCTTTGCGCACTCTTCGCGTTGCACCGTTATTCTGGACCAACGAAATTGGATTGCGACTGATTTCCAGGAGGCCGGCCCACATCGCAAACTCCACAAGCCCGTGCATGAGTGATCTCACGTGCGTCTTGGACTTTGGCGATAAGACTAAGCCCCTGAGCCACAATTCAACGGGCCTGGGTTGTAGTGCCTGGATCGGCTTTTCTCCCCATTCCGGCAGTATGTGATTGTTGAGAAACGATCGATACACTCGCGCCGTTGTATGGCGCGCTGGCATCCGCTCGGCTTCATAACGCTCAACCACACTGCTCACCGTATCTCCAATTGCTTGCCTGCTGGACTGGATGCCAAGGCGATCGACCTCGTTCCAGGCCGCCGCCTTGCTTGGGAATTCTTGCTTCGTCCCGACTCGCTTTGACCGGCGAATAGGGCCTTCATACCAGAGGTAATTCCAGGTCTTGCGCCGCTTGTCGTAGCGTACCGACCCGTTTGTGTGTCGCTGTACCCTCATGCTTTCCTCCCTAAGCAGGCACAGCGGATGACGGCAACAGCATAGCATCCAGTTCGTTCTTGAGAAATCTCCATACGCAGCGTTTTGTACCGGAGAGTTTGTGTGCGGGAACTTTTCCGTCCCGCACCCATTGGAGCAGCGTGCGTCGTTTGACTTTCAGGTGTTGGGCGGCCTCGAATGCCGTGAGCCATTGATTTTCGGACATTTTATTTCTTTCCCTTCTGGCGTTCTTCGAGCCAAGATTCCATCGCGGCCACACCGGAAGATTCATTGAAACGAGCTCCATAGATTCGAAGTGTCGTGTTGATGTTCCTATGCCACAGAAGTTTCGATAAGCGCAGGTAATCATCAGGATGGTCAAGTAGCCACGCGTATGCGACGATGTCTCGAAACCGATGAGGAGTGACTTGGCGCCCGGCGTACCGATACGTGAGTTCGCGGACTAGTTGCGACATGGTGACTCCATCAATTGGGCCGCCTCTGCGATTGAGAAACAAGGTGTCGCAGCAACTTTCCCGAAGCAGATGAGGCCGGTGCAGCGAAAGATATTCCTCCAATAAGGGCAAAAGCTGTTTAGGCAGTAGTGCGTGTATTGGTGTACCTGTTTTCGTCTCTGTTGGTCTAAAGCGAAATTGCCAGAACTGAGCATTTGGATTCCGTTGCTCTTCTTCTACGACCCAAGAAGGTTTTGTTATTTCACTTCCCGGCAAGATTGGGCTTCTGAAGAGATTCGGTTCAGGCCCCGAGACACAACATTCGCGGATGTTTCGTTGCCGCCACGGCAGAATGAGCAGCCACTTCATGAGCAGTTCCTGCATCACCATGACAGGTCGCTTGTCTGATGATTTCGGCAGTTTCGAGCGGGCTTGGCAAATCCGGTCAGGGATGGGCTCCAGGGCAGCATAATCAAGATATTTTTCGGCACGCCTCGCTCTCCGAACGGAGTCCGCTTCCACCGGCACACTTTCAATCAAACGATCGCACCAAATTAGATCGATATTGCGATGAACTGGATGGTGACGCAGAGCCGCTCGAAGAAATCCTAGACCGACGCGAACTCCACTTCCGTTGTTGCGGCGCTCGTTGATGCGCCATCCAACAAATCCGGTGACGGTCTCTTCTTTCACCAAATCTGAAAGACATTTAATCCCGGCCTCTTTTCGGTAATGAACTGCGTAGCCGTAGCGTCTACAAAGTGTGCCTTCAAGAGCGCGAGCAGTAACAGGCCGATGTTGTCCATCCGAGGGTCGTCCTGGCGAGAATTCAGCCTGCTTCCAGCGCAACAGCTCTTGAACTTCGGATTTGAGGCGAGCCGGAAACTCACGTACAGGCACTTGATATGCGGCAGGACCATGCCTTCCACCGGTACCGTTCAGGCCGAGCCTGTTCAACGTCTGCCACAGCCAGCTGATGGTCCGACTCGTCTGAGCGACCGAGAACCCCTCTTTTACCTTGGATTCCGCCCAACGAGCGGCATCTTCTGATGTCACCTCAAGCGGTGTCGGCCGGATTGCTATGAGGGTTTTGATAAGACTCTTTTTAATTGACTGCTCAGAGGCGCACTCGAGTGCCGATTTCCATTCGATCGGCACGTTCTCGCTTGGAACCCAACCGAAGTCCCTAGCCTTATTCAATAGGATTGTCACGTTATTGACGTAGGTCCGGATAGAGTTCTCGGCATATCTTCGGCTGGCGAGATGTTTGCGAAGTGAATCCTTGGCCTCGAAAACTGCTTGAAGTGTGAGACGATCTGCCGCTGTTGCCAGGTAAACGGACAATATTCCACAAGCGGTTCGTAACATCGGCAGGTTTGCTGCACTGCCTTCTTCCAGCAGTTTGAGAATCTCTGCAACGGTGCTTGGCACCATTACGTCGGTCTGCGTATTCAACGACGAAGTTGGCACATTGAGTGCAATTTGCGTACCAATGCGATCATTTATTGAAGTCATATATGCAATCCTTGAAAGGTTTACCGCATGTACTCATAGTGAAATCCGCAGATAATTCGCGAATGAAGGTGAAGATGAGCGAAGCTGATCCCCTTGGACGAATCCTCGAGGACATCTGAGGCGTATCGGTTGATATAGCGAACGCAGTGGAAAGGATTGGAGCCTGAGAATGAGTCACCGGTGTCCGTCCTTCTGGCTACTCTTCAGGAAGTCCTCAAGGTCCTGAGGGAAGAATTTCCATCGACCAGGTAGATTGCGCGGCGTCAGGCGCCCAGCAGAAATCCAGTTCTGGATTGCGCGGACGCAGACCTTGAAGATCTTGCTGACGTCTTTGTTGGTGTACATCGGTTGGAGTGGTAGGTTCTGGATTGCCAGGATGGCCTCCAGCATCGGGTATTTGACGGTGTTTTCTGAATCGATCATCTTTTTCTCCGTGCTGTCTCACCGGTGGACACACTTCGGGTGTGGAACTCTTGCGAGTGCATCGGTCAGCGAGTCATGAATTTGGGAAACGTCAGTGTCGGTACGGCCTCACGGCTTTGAGATCAGAGCTGAACGCTCTGGAACCGTGCGGTATAGAACCGAACTTGTTGTTTCTTGAATGAAGATTAGGGCGAGTTTGAAGCAGAAGGGATAAGCGGAACTACTTAGAGCGTGTTGTTGAATGAAGTGAGGGAGCCGGTCTTAAGGCTCCCTCTCCTTTGGCATCACTTTTCAACGAGACGCTGTTGATGCATGCGTCGGCCGATTGGGCCAATCGGGTATGCGATAGCCTGCTTCCAAGTGCTGTAGGTTTTAACTTCAGGATTGGCCTCATAAGCGAGAGGGGATTGCGCATCTCCTACTGCGATCAGCGGTATCCCTTTGGCTATTGCGTAGCCTGCCTCGATCCCGCCTCCGTTCATGTCAGCTATCACAAAGTCCGCATTCTCGATGCCAATACGGCATTGATTTGCTGCTGCTTCGATAGACTGATCATTCTCAAGATTCCCAAATTCGGTCCCTTTAGACTCGCCCGTAACGTTTGCTCGAATACGACGCGAACTTGCGAGTATTTCTGCGAGCTCGCCATTGATGTGCCACTTCGACATGATGGTCACTTCGATCCCGAGCTGCCTACCAAAGTTGATAAGGTCGTTAGCGTGCTTTTGGATTGCTTCGTGGTCTTCCGGCTTCCCCGCAAGATAGATCAACATTCTGAGCCCTCTGCCTTCGAAATTGGGCGCGTTTGGGATTTGCTCCAAAACGCCCGGAGGCAGTCTAACGCCGCCCCCGCAGATCGTTCAGTGATCTCACCAGGAATAACACCGGGCCCACACCGGCTCAGATCCCGGAGCAATCCTTTCCCCGCACCTTACGGGCGCGCTCTAGCCAGTCCTCGATTGCCTCGCGAAGAAACGTGGATACGTCCTGGTCATACTCTCGCGCTAATCCTTTGAGTTCTTCGGCCCAGGAGAGCGGTATCCGAAGTTGAAGTGCTTTGGATGGCTCCTTCTTTCTTCGTTGAAGGGATGCAGGAACCTTGATGTTTTCTGACTGATTGTCTTTTGCATGATTGTTCATCGTTTCTTCCTTTTGTAGTTGATGTTTGCTTTGCATTTCCGCCCAAGGGGCAAGGTCGTTGCCACCCCGAGCAACAAAAGCCCCGGCCAGCGATGGTCGGGGCTCTTCCTGTTCACGAGTGCTCGGCGCGAGAATTCTTGTCATTCTCGTCGTCGGCAGGTATTTTCAATGCCAGGAGACTGAGATGCGTGCCCATCAGATATGTCGGGCGTCGTTTTGGGATGGCTTCACGTCTGCGGCAGGTATGTTCGGCAAGATCGAGCGGCCTGGCTCCAGTTCCGCAAAACTGGAGGAGATGACGGCGCCTGAAATGCTTGCCGCGTATGGCCGGGCACACGCGTTCCTGCCGGGCTGGCTCTTGGACCTGAAGGAAAAGGAGCACAGGCGGGATCTGGCCTATGCGACCCTTCTTAGGATTAACGGGTTCGTCTGCCTTTTGGGTTTAATCACCGCTATTTGTTTCGTCGCTATGAGACGGTAGTTGGAATTCGAGACAAACTCAATAAGCCCCGGTCAGCTATAGGCAGGGGCTTTCTTATTTCATCGTGTTCCTACCATCCACAAACAGCTGGGTCAACTTCACATCGCTGGTACAAGCTTCTCTTAGTTGAGCTGTCCTCAATTGAGACCCACCATATTGTGGTCCGTAACCGGCACGTACCATCCCTTGTACTTCTTTTGCATCTATGGCATGATTGATTATGGGGTAATTTCGGGCTAGGGGCACGCCGTATCGAACCCAGTGGCCCAGCAGGGGAGGGTTCGTATGAGCTCCGTTCCTTTCAGCTACAACGGCATTGAAATCGACATGCTCTCATTGGGTGACGCTGACTGCATCGTTGTCACGCACTGGACCTTCTCAATGCCACATCGAGTTTTGATCGACGGTGGTTGCGGTGCGAATTACGACGAAATCTTAGGATTTCTTCAATCTCATGGGTACACCTGGTTCTCTGCAGTGGTCTGTACTCATTGCCATAACGACCACGCTGCTGGCCTTATCAGGCTCGTGAACAATCGGAACCTCACGTTTTTGAGCGCCTGGATGCATGACATCCGCAACCATGTATCTTCCGACTCCCTCCGCCGCGCAGCTTCAGCAGATGACGGGGTCAAGCAAGTATTGGAGACAACTGAGGAACTTGCGAGTGTATTCCGCTCTAGGTCGATCTGCGTCCGCGAACCGTTCGCCGGCATGAGCATCGCACCGTTTCCGACCCTGACGGTGCTCGGGCCGACGGAGGCATATTACAAACGTGTGGTCGCCGAATTCACGAACGTTCGCGCACCGATGTCGAGATTCATGCCGTTGTCATCATCCGTTGCCGCAATGCTCGGAGGAGCACCTGTGAGAGCGGGTATCGTCGGACGCATTCCATCGGGTTCTCCCAATTACTTGATGCCGTTGGCAAGTCGCGCAACTCTCATGTCTGGCCTGCTCGCTGCGTCGAGCGTACAGACGAAGCCTGAGACGCAGACCTTCAACAATACGAGCACGATATTAGGGATGGTCCATGGCGGCCTCAGATATATGTTCACTGCTGATGCCGGTTCTGACGCGCTCGACCAGGTTCCACAGGAGTGGAACAGCCTCGATTGGATGCAGGTACCGCATCACGGAAGCGAAGACAATCTTTCGCAGCCCAATATTGAACGCTTCTGCCCAAAGGCAGCATTCGTATCGGCGAAAGGGGACACCTCGCATCCATCGCGGATCATCGCCAACGCACTTATGAAGTGCGGAGGGAGTGTTTACAGTACGCACGAGAATGGTCACCTTCGCCGATGGTACGGAACTGTTCCTGCGCGTTCGGGATACGGCGCAGCGACACCGATGAAGTCCACCGGTGGTAAGAATCCATTCATACCACCGACGCGGAGAATTGTGCCTATTTAGCTGAGGTTTCGATGAACGAACTGGTCAGTAAGATCTCGTCTTATCACCTTTTCAATTACCTGCTACCAGGGTGTCTGTTTGCAGTACTGGCGACGACGATAAGTCATCGCCAGTTCGTAGAGCAGAACGTGGTGCTCGGGCTTTTCTTGTACTATTTCTACGGTTTGATCGTCAGCAGGTTTGGATCTTTGCTTCTGCAGCCGTTCCTAAAGTTGGTTCGATTCCTCAGGTTTGCGCCATACGCTGATTTTGTTGCCGCGAGCAAGAAGGACCCGAAGATTGACGAACTTTCCGAGATTAACAATATGTACCGGACTCTTTGTGCACTATTCCTTGTGTTGCTCCTGTTGAAGTGCACAGTGATGCTTGAAGTCCAATTTCCTAGATTGACGCCTTGGGAACGCCCTTCTATCGCAATCGTCATCTTCGGACTGCTTTTGTTCTCGTACAGGACACAGACTGCCTACATTAGAGCTCGCGTTAAAGCGAACACGGAGACAACTGCAGGCAGTATTAGCGCAGAGATGTGAACGTTGTCCAACGTTGAGGCAGATGATGGCTTGGCGAGACCTTGAAGTTCCTACAGATGAAGTAATACGGCAACTTGACTTGGAATTTAGGGGCAAGATCCGTTTTCTCGTGGATGAGAACGCCGGGGAGGGTGTCGCCGATGCTCTTCGGCAAATGGGCTTCAATTCCAGATCGGCTCGAGAACTTGGATTGGCGGGTCGCAGTGACGAAGATGTCTTCGCCGCGGCTTGGAGGGAAAACCGGGTCATCATCACCCACGATGACGACTTCCTGAACAATCGTCGGTTTCCACACCACAGAAATCCCGGTGTGGTAGTCATACGGCCCGGCGCAGATGGTCGCGACGATAACGGCCTCACACGTTGCCTTGTGCTGACGACAATGCTAGGCGCTGAACATGCTGCCTTCTTCCGAGGCACGAAGATCGAGTTCACTTCTGATGAAACCTATACGGTTTTAGCACAAGGGACCAAAGTCAAATACCGGTGGAAACGGGGCGAGAATCCCCAGATTTGGGAAGACTGATGGGTTGGTGCGCTCTATTTGCGCTCCATTTACTCGATTAGGACTGCTTTTCACGGTCTACTCTGTCATCCGCTGGTCTGCAACTTGTTGAAAGTACGTTAGTCTGTTGATTCGAGTCCTACCTGAGGAGCCAATTTGTGCCTGTAAATTAGATTAAATATGGGAGTTCCTTCGCGACTTGCGCTGGAAGATCATCAATCAACACACAGGTTCCTGGCTGCATTCGATTCGTGATCAGACAGCGTTATTTGTACGTCAGTTGGAGACGACGACTCACAAGAGTGGCCCTGGACCAGTCGGGCCAATTCGGCGCGGTGACGTAGAACAGCCAGGGGTCACCGTTCCCGGTCGCTGGGTCAGCTCCCTCTCCGATGAACGTGGGGTAGAGGACGCTGTTCGCGCTGCTGGCGATGGTCCCTGAAGCGATCGGGCCGGACCAGGAAAGAAGCGCGGGGCCATGTTCGATCGCGATGGTCTTGTTATCGAGTGTATAGGCGATCAGATATTGGTTTGTGCTCGCATCGTAGAGTACCGAGGGAAAGCTGCCGGCCTCCGCGATGATGGGAGTGTAGTGGCCGGAGTGGACGGCTGCGTTTCGATCACCGCTGGTGCCCGGTTGAGTGAACGCGCCCCTGTAGAACTTTTTGAAGAGCGCGGGAAAAGCCGCGGTGTTGCCCGCGAACGCGTCTGCGACAACCGTGGCGAGCGGCGCTCGCGCGACCGCGAGGCAAGCGTCCTCATGACAGGGACCGCTGGGTGCGGCGGACGGATCGCGGTCAGAGTAAAAAACGTAAAGGTACGTGTCGGATGGGTCAGCCGCAGCAAGGTTCGAGATGTGTTGCCCGTTGCCGTCTGCGATCAAGAGCGTTCCTCCGCCCACATCGAGATTCGTGCTGTGATGGATGATCGAGGAACGCGTCGCGTAAGGCTGCAGGATCTCGCCGAGCCTGGAAAAAGTCGCTCCGCCATCCTTTGAGAAGGCTACGCCCAGCGAAGAATAGAAGCACGTACCCAGCCAACTGCAAGTGCCCCCGTGCCGTTCCCCGTGATAGATGTGCAGTACACCGGAGGCGCCGGTGGGGCTGGTGACTTCGAGAACAGGTCCGCCGCCGACGTAGTCCCGATCGAATGTGTAACCGTTTGGATCGCTCTGGGGATGGGCAGTCAGCGCCGCCGAACAGCCGTAGGGCGCACTGATGGCAGTCAGCGAACCACCAAAACGGTAGGTTCCGACCATCGACGGGGTGCGCCGGCAGGAGGAGGAACTTGTGGCTGCCATAAAGAACGTATAGGTTCCGCCGTTTGCAAGCACTCCTATGGTGCCGTCCGGAGGGCCGTACTGAAAGCCGAGAGCGGCGCGCTGGGACGCAGTCAGAACTGTGCTTTCTGAACTAAGCTGAATGGTGAAAATGCCCGTCGGCGATTGCGCGCCCGCTGACGTCGCGCCGCAGAAAGCGAGCTGAAGACCAAGAATCAGGACGCAAAGCGTACCTGTTTGGCGTTGCATGCCGCGACGCACAAAGCCTCCGTCCCGTGCAGTAGGTTTTCTCTTGCCGTTTGCTTCCTCGGGACAAGATGGTTCGCAATGGACTCACTCATCATACAAGGCTGCCGTTACCGGGGAGACTGATTCTGGATGGCCAACGCCGAGGTTCAGGACCACGAACATGACTGCGATCGCGCGCAGCGCCTGTGTGGAGAAAACAATGTCCCGGTCTCTTTGCAGCATTCGAATCTTCCAAAAGCCTTTCGCGGGGCGATCCGATGCGCTTGATGGGTGGATCCTCAGCAGCCCGGAAAATCTAAAGAGTTCGGTTTGATCAGTCCGTAGTATTTTGCTTTAAGCGTTCGCTTTGCCAGAAATCAGAATTTAGGGATGTCGCGTTTTTTTCGACATGATCCGGTACAAGATTCTCATGGGTCGACTCATTGTGACAGTTACCAGCAGACCATCTTCTTTTTTATCTTCGTGGCATCCCGCGGAGATAATTAGATAGCCGGAAGAAGGCGTTGAAAGATGTCTGAGGCAATCCACCTCATTTTCATGATGGTCATGATTTCGCTGTGGACCAGACTATCGCAAGCGCTGTGCAACGATCCACCTGCCATTCTTCAGCGGTAGCGCCTGTCGGTTCGAGCCGTCGGTGAAAGATGCGCGAACCGCGCTACGAGTTCCCGAGACGGTGCCTGACCAGGTACCCATTCCAGCTGAAATTCAAGCGAAGTTCATCTGCTTTGCGGTGGTCGCAGAGCACAGTGAATGCAGTGGTCCGCCTGCCACTTTGGGTCCAGTGGTCGACCTGGAGGCGGCTGCGGACGAGGGGGCAAACCCGAGCAGAATGGCATGCATCAAAGGGTACTAGAAAGTAAAATCCAAACACGGCAGCCTTTCCCGGCAGGGCAACACTCTGGACGCGAAAGGTGTGGCAATAAGCTCAACGAAATCCTCCATTTACAACGAAAGTTTCGCCAATCGAATTACCATAGTTTCATTGACTCGTGCTTTGGGATTCCCTATAGTTCAATGCTCGGGCACCCTATTTTTTGACAGGCAATTTTTAAGCTGATTGAACCGAGTCAATGAATCGAAACGAGGTGCCTCACGCCCAGAGTCAAAATGGGTGGGTGACATGCTCGCGGAAATTTGAGAGCCTCGGCGGCAATGGTGCGAAACCATCACTGCAGCGCCTGGGTTGGAGTGTGTCTGTCCTGGTGAGGACGTTCATTCTAACTGTTGATGCTGCGGTAACGTTGATCTGCAAAGATCAAAGGGTGGATTGAAGCGGCGTTTCTTCGCTTGCGAAGCTGATGAGTTATCGAGCGCGAGGGAGTGCTGAGACAGGCACGATTCCAGGCGAAGATATTTTTGACAGCCGGAATAAGTTGGAAGTTAGCGGTTACTGCCGGCCAGTGAGAAGCGAAAGAAAGACAGACGAAGGCTGGAGCGGCTTGAGTTCGGTACGCGGTACTGGAATCGAGGACTGATTGCAGACCACCAGAAGATCGAACCGAGCGGGATGGATCCTGACGATTGAACGAAGTGTACGACCTTAAGACATTCCCCCTGAAGGTGCCTTGTGAAACCACTTTTCCTCGCCCTGACTGCCCTCCGATCCCCGGCCATCCAGTCCATCGTGAAACAATCGCTGAACGAAGCCGGGCATCGAGTGGTGGAATCTCCGGTGTTTGAATCGGCATACGCCCTGCTTACGAATGGGCTGTCGCCCGATCTATTGATCGTCGAGTCTTCAGGAAAAGGCGAGGATTGGCAGAAGCTAACAGACCTTATCGCTCCTGACCGGATTTGCGTGATCGCCGGCCCCGAGGAAGCAACTGCGCGCAAGGCGGCCGCGGATCTCGGGATCAGGCATGTTCTTGCTACGCCTGTTTCGCGCGAGGCCGTGCATGGCGTGGTTGAGCAGATGGCGAGCGCGAGTGGGCTGTCGGGTTTGAATCCCCCCCAGAGCAATGACGCGAAGGTCGCCGAAGTTCACGCAAAACCCCCTGCCCCTTCGCGCCTCGTGCTCGAGGAACTGGGCGGCGAGCAGTTTTTCCTGGCCGCATCGCCTGCCATGTTGAACATCTACCGCCAGGTCAAGTTGCTGGCCGACTCCGATGTGCCGGTGTTAATTCTTGGCGAAAGCGGCACCGGAAAGGAAGTGATTGCTCACCTCATTCACCAGTATTCACAACGGGCTCGGCACAAATTCCTGAAGGTGAACTGCGCCGCACTGCCGTCGGATTTGTTGGAAAGCGAGTTGTTCGGGCATCAAAAGGGCGCGTTTACAGGTGCGATCAAGGATCGGGCCGGGAAGTTCGAACAGGCCGATGGGGGCACGCTGCTGCTCGACGAGATCGGTGAGATGAGTGCGCAGATGCAGGCCAAAATCCTGCATGTGCTGCAGGACGGACAGTTCACGCGGCTGGGTGCGCAGGAATCGAGCAAGGTGGACGTGCGCGTACTTGGAGCGACCAACGTACACATGGAGAGCGCGCTGCGCGAAAAGGCGTTTCGCGAGGATCTCTACTATCGCCTGAGCGTGTTCACGATCAGCATTCCGCCGTTGCGCGAGCGGAGGGAAGAAATTCCGTACCTGATCGAGGAGACGATTCGCCGGGCGCCCGCCGAGATGAAATACGAGTGCGACTGCAGTTTTTCAACGCGGCTGATGGATGCGGCCATGCTTTATGATTGGCGCGGCAACCTGCGCGAACTGCGGAATTTTGTGACGCGCACGATGATTATGCGCGATCCTGACGCCGGGGTACGCGAACTGGAGGCCAAGATCGGCGTGTCGGTCGACATGGTTCAGCGAACGAATGGGGATGCTATTTCGCTTCCGTGCTCCGGAATGCGGTCGATCATGCGCGATGTGAAGGACAGGACGGAGGCGCAGCTGATCCTCGACGCCCTAGAGGCATCGAACTGGAATCGCAGGCATGCGGCCCAGTACCTCGATATCAGCTACCGCGGACTGCTCTACAAGATTCAACAGCACCGTCTCAAGCCGCGGCATTCCCATGATTCACGCGACATTCCCGGAGCCTCGCATTCTCTTCGCGGCAACACCCCATAGAAGCCGTCCCTCCTTGATTGCCCAAGATCAGTCCGGGTGATGTCCCTTGTCGTATTTCCAACTTTTCTTGACCCGGAGAATGAATCGGGCTGGATTCCGCTCGCGGCTCGAAAGATCGGGCACGCAAACTGAATGCGGGGTAACCATCCGGAAGTGAAGGGTAACAAAGCATTTTGTGACGTTCGAGAGGGGTCAAAAGAGGGGGAATTTCGTCCGAGGGAAGCGGGCCGATCGGGGCAGTATGCAAGGAATCGGCCGGGAGTATGCAAAACTTTGCAAACTGTCTCAAAAACCCACAAAAGGGAAGCTTCGCGCGGCGCGATGATCCGCTTGAGAATCAAGCATGTGCGGATTCAACAGCGGGACCAGGTCAAGGGCCCGGGATGGTGATGGACGTGCAATGACAAATGCAGGTATTTCAGCGGTTTTGAGCCGGAAGCACGGGCGCAAAAGGAATCCACCGGAGCGATGCGTTTTGTGAGTTAAGCACAGTGCATCAAGGTAACCAAGGACCATTGTGACGATCGGGGCATTACCTTGGCACCAGATGGGGATTGCCGTTCAGGTGCCGCCCCGGGATGATGGTTCAAAAGCTTGGCTTCTGAGACAAACCATTTGAATGTTCGATTTTAAGCGTGGTTTGAAGGTCGGAATGGTTGGATTTGGGAGCCCCTGTGGAAACGAGCGGATGTAGCTCACAGGGCGAAGCTATGTCCTCGTTGCAATCACGCAGTCTGGATCTCTGAAGCGAAGAGGAGCGGGCAAAAGCGATTATGTCGTTTACGCTGGCCGAAACAAGCGAGACACACCCGGGTTCAGGATGGTGGGCGCTATACACGCGTCATCAGCACGAACGTGTGATCGCCGACACGCTCTCCTCGAAGGGATTCGAAGTCTTTCTTCCGCTCTACCAATCGCTTCGGCGCTGGAAAGATCGCAAGAAGATGCTCTGGATGCCGCTTTTCCCGTGCTACGTATTTTTGCGCGGCGGCATGAACAGGCGGCTCGACATTGTTTCAACTCCCGGCGTTCACATGATCCTGAGCCACGGCAATCATACGGCGATCATTCCCGAAGAGGAAATTCTGAATATTCGTTTGGCTGTCGCTGGGGCGGCGCGGGTGGAACCTCACCCCTTTCTGAAATGCGGTGACCGTGTTCGTGTGACGCGCGGTTCTCTCCAGGGCGTTGAAGGCATTTTGATCCGGAAAAAGAATTTGTTCCGGCTCGTGCTTTCGGTAGAGATGCTGGCGCAATCAGTTGCAGTGGAGATCGATGGATCAGAAGTGGAGCCGGTGGTTGACGCGCGCACATCGAATCCGGCGGTACAAGGCTACAGGGCCATCTGGGCGATTCAATAGTCGCAGCGAAGATCACCGGGCTGAGTGGAGCGAGTGACGACTTGTGGAGAGTCTCCCAAGTGCCCGCCAGGAAAGCAGGAGTCAGCATGAGATTCGGTAGGGAGCATTCGATGCGACTTGGGTTGCTTCTTCTTTTATTCTCAGTGCCTTTGTACGGCCAGACGGCGCCGCAGAGCAATTCCTCGCCGGAACCGCAGGCAAAAGGCGCAGCCAACCAGCCACACAATGATTCCTACGTGATCGGAAATGACGACAAGTTGGACATCAATGTGTGGAAAGAGACGGAGGTCTCGAAAGTGATCCCGGTCCGGTCGGACGGAAAAATCTCTTTACCCCTGGTGGGAGAGATTCAGGCCTCGGGGCGCACGCCGTTGCAGCTTGAACAGGCGATCGCGGAAAAGCTGAAGGCCTTTATGACAGATCCGCAAGTTACGGTGATCGTGGAACAGGTCAACAGCAAGAAATACAACATCCTCGGAGAGATCGGGAGGCCGGGATCCTATTCGCTGACCCTCTCGACAACCATCATGGACGCAATTGCTGCCGCCGGCGGATTTCGAGATTTCGCGAAGAGGAGCAATGTCTACATTCTTCGGACAAACGCAGACGGCACGCAAACGCGGATCAATTTCAATTACAAGGAATTCATTAAAGGCAAACATCTCGAGCAAAACGTCAAGATCGAGCCGCAGGATACGATCATTGTTCCTTGAAGACCGTGCTATGAAGATACGATTGCTGGTTTTTCTAATTTTGTTGGGAAGCGGACCTTTGTGGTCTCAGGTAGAGCCTAGTGCCACAGGGAGTGGAGCTACGCCCGAGAATGACGAAAGCATGTCGCTGCCTGGGCCGGTGAGCGGGCAAGCCTATCCGGGCGCCGTGGGCGACGAGGAAAGGACGAACTTCCTGTCCGGCGGCGTGAGCGTGAATGTTTCGCACGACAGCAACATCGAACCTGGCTCACAGAATGTGGCCATAAGCGACATGATCTATTCGATCTTGCCCACGATCGAGTTGAATCAGACGATGCCGCGGCAGAGGCGGTCCTTGTCATACAGCGCCGGCTTTACGTTCTATGATCCGACAAGCACGCTGAACACGGTCCAGCAAAGCGCCTCTCTCAGTTACGAATATCGCTTCACTCCGCGCACGCGAATCAATCTGCAGGATGGCTTCTCACAAAGCTCAAATGCATATAACTCCGCGACGCCGGGTTCCGAAGTGAGCGTTTCCGGTTCCGGTTCCGAAATCGGAGTCATCGCTCCGTATGCCAAATCGTATACGAATAACGGGAATCTTGGGCTGAGCTACCAATACAGCAAGGACGGCATGTTTGGGGGATCTGGTTTCAGTTCCGTGCTTAATTATCCGAACCCGACTGAGGCTGTGGGTTTATATAACTTTGTCTCGGAGGGAGGATCAGGGTTCCTAAGTCGCCGCTTCCTCGGCACTCAATACATCGGCGGTGTCTACAAGTTTTATCGCGCAGTGACCGGGGGAGATAGCTCTACCACCCGGACAGATACCATCTCTGTTTTCTATACCATTTATCTGAAGCGAACCGTTTCGATCTCTTTCACCGGTGGTCCACAACACTATGATGCGCAGTATGTTGGAACGCCTCAGCAAAGCGCCTGGACACCCTCGGGAACTGCCAGCATCGCGTGGCAACAGAAGACGACCAATTTTACGGCATCTTACGCGCGCACGGTTTCTTCTGGAGGGGGTCTTTTGGGCACTTATGACTCGACCAGCGTGATTGGCAGTGCAAGGTGGCGTTTCGCGCGCAACTGGACGGTTAGCGCTTCGGGGGACTACTTTGTTTCGAGAAACGCGACGACAATCCAGTATTCATCATTTCCAACCGGACATAGTGTGTTTGGGACGGTTTCACTGCAACATAAGATCAGCAACCACCTGGAAGCGCAAGTCGGCTATTCGCGGTTGAGCCAGAGTTACAATCAGATTTCGTCGATAGCGAACAATCCAGACGACAATCGCGTGTTAGGTTCACTTTCCTGGTTTTTCACCAGACCTTTAGGAAGATAGCGATGACTGAACCGGTCGAAGAACAAAACGCAGAACTGTTTGACGTCCAAAGGCTGTTTGATTTGGCTCGCCGGCGTCACATGTACTTTCTCATCCCCTTGCTGTTTGGCTGGCTCATCGTTTGGGGCGTGAGCTGGATGCTGCCTGCGATGTACAGGTCGAACACCTTGATTCTGGTGCAGCAGCCGACTATGCCCAAGAACTATGTTCTGCCGAACATCAATGACGACCTGCAGGCTAGGCTGCAAACCATGACGCAGCAGATATTGAGCCGGACGCGGCTGCTTCTCATTATTGACAAGCTGCACCTGTACGGTGGGAAGGGCGCGTCGGGAACGGACGACGACAAAGTTGGCGCGATGCGCAAGGATATCGACGTCGAACTGGTGAGGGACAACGGGCGCAGCGGTGAGATCAGTGCTTTCCGGATCTTCTACTCGGCGCGGGATCCACGCGTTGCGCAGCAGGTGACAAGCGAGCTGACAGATCTCTTCATCCGCGAGAACCAGAAGGTAATAGAGGAGGAGTCGCAGGGAACGACGAACTTTCTTGGAGATCAGCTGGATCTAGCGGGAAAGAGCCTTGCCGAACAGAATGCCAAGCTGCAGCAGTTTGAGAGCGCACACGAGGGAGTTTTGCCCACGCAGCAGGCAAGCAATATGCAGATTTTGAGCGGCCTGCAGCAGCAGCTGCAGAGCGAAGAGGATTCGCTGAATGCGGCCAAGCAACAGGGCATCTACTATCAGTCGATGCTTGACGAATATCGAACCCTGCATGGGTCGGGCCGAAACGGGGATCCCGCAGCGGAGGAATTGCCCGCGCTGGATCAGCAGATTGCGCGCTTGAGGGGCCAGCTCTCCGATCTTCGTTCCCGCTACACTGACCAGTATCCCGATGTGGTCAAGGCAAAAGATGAACTAGCAATCGCGCAGAGAAACAGGACAGATCTGATTGCGCAAATCAGACAGAATGCCGCTACCGCCAAGCCAGACGATGCCGACGCGAACGAGCCGCCGGATCCAACGCAGCGCGGCCCATTGGTTCAGTTACAGGGGCAGGTAAAGGCAAACCGGGCGGAGATCGCGAATCGGGAGCGCGCAATTCAGCAGCTTCAGGCCAGGATCGGCGAGTATTCAGGAAGGCTGAATGCCGAGCCGGCGATTGAGCAGCAGCTGGCCGATTTGACGCGCGGCTATAACCAGTCGAAAGCGAACTACGACGACCTGCTCAAGAGGAAGACCGAATCTTCCATGGCAACGAGCATGGAGGTGCTGCAGCAGGGTGAGCGGTTCACCATTCTCGATTCTGCCACGCTGCCGACCAAGCCTGCGTTTCCGAACCGTCTGAAGTTTTGCGGGTTTGGGCTTGTTGCTGGTATGGCTCTTGGAATCCTATGTGTCGCGGGATTCGAGTTCTTCGACGATCGCCTTCACGACGAGAAGCAGATCAAGGCAATGCTTCCGATAGCCGTCATTTCAGAGGTTCCGGAGATCCGGGATGCCGCGTCGGAAATGCGGATCAAGCGACAAGCGATGATGGGATGGACGATGGCGGTCGTTGCCGTATGCACGATCCTTATTGGTTCAGTCTTCAGCTTCGTGCACGGCTAGCAGCTGAGAAATCATGTATAAGAGCTATTTCAATCTCTCGCGAAACCCGTTTGATTTAACACCGGACCCGACGTGTTTCGTTCCGACGACTCGGCATAACGAAGCGCTGGCGGCCCTTTACTATGGCGTGCGCCGGCACAAGGGCGTCGTGGTGGTAACGGGCGAAGTAGGCACGGGAAAGACGCTTCTGCTTCGCTGCCTGCTGCGGCTCTTCAAGGAAAGCGAAGAGATCGCGTATGCCTATCTCTTTAACTGCCGCCTGTCGCCGACAGAATTTCTTTATTACACGCTCTCGGATTTCGGTGTGCCGATTTCGGGCAACACCAAGAGCAAGATGCTTCTGGATTTGAGCAAGTTCGTGATGGCGCGGGGACTGAAGGGTCTCACAACCGTGCTCATCGTGGACGAGGCTCATCACCTTTCGCCCGAGCTGCTTGAAGAGATCCGTCTTCTGTCGAACCTGGAAACGAACGAAGACAAGCTTCTTCAGATTGTGCTTGTCGGGCAGCCAGAACTGGATCAGAAGCTGGACTCGTTCGATCTGCGGCCGTTCAAACAGAGGATCGCGTTGCGCGCTCACCTGGGGCCGCTGGATCTTGACGAGGCGAGGCGTTACATCGAGGAGCGGCTGCGCATTGCAGGCGTCGACACCAACGCCGCACCGCTGTTTTCAAAGCAGACGATCGCGTCGGTGCATCAGCATTCACGAGGATTTCCACGGTTGATCAACACGATTTGCGAGAATGCGTTGATCAGCGCGTATGCAAGGCAACAGTCCACGGTGACGCCTGCCATCATTGGCGAGGTTGCCAAGGAACTGCGGCTGGATGTGGTCTTCTCGCCGCAGCCCGGAAAGCTGAACGGGCACGAGGATCTTGATGCAGAACGGGCCAAGGGAATTCTTCTCGAGCTCTACGCAGCACTGCAAAAACCATCCGCGAACCGGGGACTGGATGGAACTCTAGCCGTCGAAGCGAGTGAACATGAGTCAGATATTTGACGCGTTGCAAAGATCAGAAGCCGAACGTTCCGGTAAGGGCGTTCAGGGGGCATCGAAAGCCACCGAATTGCTGCAGCGGACGGAAGACCGTGAAGGAAGCAAACCGGCTTCGGAAGAGACGCGGGAAAACCGGGATGCCATGCAGAGCGCAAGGCGCTACTGGGAAGAAGGTTTCCGGCTGGGTCCCAAGGCTTCAGTTCTTGACGGCGCGGTTGCGACGACGGTCCTGACGCAGGAGGAAGCGCCGGTCCAGGCGGATTCGTTCCAGAGCGTTCGAATTTCGCCGCCCGCAAACAGCAAACTCGTTTGCCTCCCGGATAATGACAGCGCGGCAGCGGAAGCGTTTCACCTGCTTGGCGTGCGCCTGCGTCATATGCGCCGGGAGCGTGCACTGAAGAAGTTGCTCATCACCAGCACGATTCCACAGGAAGGCAAGAGCGTGGTGGCGGCCAACGTGGCCTGCACCCTGGCGATGAAGACGCGGCAGAAGGTATTGCTGGTCGAAGGCGATGTGCGCCGTCCGAGCCAGGGTCACGTTTTTGGAATCTCGAACCGACCGGGAATTTGCGAGTGGCTATCAGGCAAGCAGAGCCTGAAGTCGACCATCCTGCAACTGGAGGGTCTCGGGATGTGGATGCTGCCCGCGGGTTCTGCATCCAATGACTCGCTGGAACTTCTCAAATCAGGAAAGCTGTCGGCGATGATGGATGAGCTTTCGGTGTGGTTCGACTGGATCGTGATCGATTCACCGCCGGTACTCCCGCTGGCTGACACCAGCATCTGGACAAGTCTTGCCGACGGGATTCTCCTGGTCACGCGCCAGGGAACAACGGAGAAGCGCCAATTGCGGAAGGGTCTGGAAGCGCTTGAACCTCAGAAATTGATTGGTGCGCTGCTGAACAGCTCAACAACCGCCGCTCACAGTGATTATTATTATCGGCCTTCAACGCCAGTACAGGGCAGCAGCAATTCGTAAGGTAATCGAAGGAAAGTGGAACGCTCTTGCGTTCGGTTGAATGGATAGCTGCTGAGGTGTTCGGTGCAGTCCCGCAAAGGAAAGAGCCGCTGTGGCTCTCTTCCAACATGAAGTGACGAAGGCAGGGCCAATGATTGCCAGGAGGCATTTGTGAACAGTTCAAATCCAGATAGAATCACAAAGCTCGCTGATCCACTTTCTGATGTTGTCCCCAGCACTGACCGCAGGACCCTGGACCAGGAGTCGTTCAAGAGGCTGATCGCCATTGAACGCAAGCGCACCGAGCGCTCGAAATCGCCTTTCGTACTCATGTTGCTCGAAACCGCCAATCACCGCGGTTCTGAGAAGGATCGCAGCGCGCTGGAGTGCGTTCTTTCTGCACTTTTGGCCTCCAGCCGCGATACCGACGTGGTTGGCTGGTATAAAGAGGGCGTCACGGTCGGTGCGATGTTCACCGGACTGATGGTGAGCGACTGCAACACGATCTTGAACACGATTCTGAACCGGGTGAGCACCACGCTGCGCGATGAACTGACGTTCGACCAGTTCAACCAGGTGAGTATCTCCCTGCACTTCTTCCCAGATGACTGGGATCACGATGATTCCGGAAGGCCAAGCAATCCGGCGCTCTATCCCGATCTGCTCGGCAACAGCAAGAACAAGCGGCCGCTCCTGATCTTGAAACGAACGATCGATATCCTCGGCAGCGCCGCGTTGACGCTTCTGTGCGCTCCGGTGGGCCTGGTGATTGCTCTGGCGATCAAGATGACGTCCAGAGGACCTGTCCTGTTCAGGCAGCAGCGCATGGGGCAATTTGGCAGGAGCTTTACGTTCCTGAAGTTCCGATCGATGTATGTCGACAACGATCATGGCGTGCACAAGGAGTACGTGACCAAGCTGATATCGCAGCAGGCAGCGGCTCGTTCGGGGGCGGACGGCCAAAAGATCTACAAGCTCACGAACGACAAGCGGGTGACCAAGGTCGGGATGTTTCTGCGCAGAACCAGCCTGGACGAGCTGCCGCAGTTTCTCAACGTTCTCATGGGAGATATGTCGCTGGTCGGCCCGCGTCCGCCGATTCCGTATGAATTGGCGGCCTATCAGACCTGGCATCGGCGCAGGCTTCTTGAAGTGAAGCCTGGAATCACCGGGCTATGGCAGGTTGCCGGCCGAAGCCGCGTGGATTTTGATGAGATGGTGCGTCTGGATCTGCGATATGCGACTTCATGGTCGCCGTGGCTGGATTTGAAAATTCTGATGCGCACTCCCCTGGCAGTCATCCGGGGATCCGGCGCTTACTAATTCAACTTACATCGGTTGTGTATTTAGAAGCCGCCACTGACGCGGCTACCTGCCTCTTTTCTTCTCCGTTTTCCCTTTACCAAAATTACAGATTCCAGCGGAGTGCCCGGCTGGAGATCGGTGGAACACTATGAAATTTGGCGTAGTAGGTTATGGCTACTGGGGTCCGAATATTGTTCGTAACCTGGTGAGTCTTGATGGTGCCGAGGTTGCAGGAATTGCAGAAATCAATCCGGGAGCGCGAAATCGCGCGATGAAGGCGTATCCAGGCATGCACGTAACGGCCGATTCGATGGAATTGATCAAGTCGCCGGACATCGATGCGATTGCCGTGATTTCGCCGGTCTGGACACACTATGAGCTGACTAAGGCGGCGCTGGAGAACGGCAAACACGTTTTTGTCGAGAAGCCGTTTACGAGCAACGCTGCCCAGGGAGAGGAACTGGTAAACCTGGCCACGCAGAAGAACCTGCGGATCATGGTGGACCACACATTTCTCTTTACCGGAGCAGTTCGCAAGATCAGCCAGCTGATCAAAGAGGGGTCGCTGGGAAACCTCTATTACTACGATTCGACGCGCGTGAATCTGGGTCTCTTCCAGCACGACGTGAACGTGCTATGGGATCTTGCGCCGCATGATTTGTCGATCATGGACTACCTGATCAACGGCGATCCGGAAGCGATTGTCGCCACGGGGCAGGGACACCTGAACGGACACGAAGACGTGGCATTCGTGACGCTGTATTTCCCTGAGAACGTGATCGCGCACATCAACGTGAACTGGCTCTCGCCGGTAAAGGTGAGAACCACGCTGATAGGCGGCGAAAAACGGATGGTGGTGTGGAACGACCTGGAAGCCGACGAGAAAATCAAGGTCTATGACAAGGGCGTCAAGATCAGCAACCAGGAAGGCGTCTATAAGGCGCTTGTGAGTTATCGCTCGGGTGATATGTGGTCGCCGCAGCTGGAGCAGATTGAAGCCCTGAGCAAGGAACTTTCGTATTTTGTCGAATGCGTTTCCGAGTCGAAGGAGCCATTCAACAACGGGTGCGCGGGGTTGCGCGTTGTGAGGATGCTTGAAACAGCGAGCGAGTCGCTGAGCCGGAAGGGAGCATTGATTTACCTATGAACTCCTATAACTCCATTGCGAGCGACGTGCGGGTTGGAAAGAACGTGAAGCTGTCGAAATTTATCAACCTGTACGGGTGCGAGATAGGCGACGAGACGAAGATCGGCGCTTTTGTTGAGATCCAGAAGAATGCAACGGTGGGCAAGCGCTGCAAGATCTCGAGCCATAGCTTTATCTGTGAAGGCGTGGCGATCGAGGACAACGTGTTCATCGGGCACGGCGTGATGTTCATTAACGACACCTATCCTCGCGCGACAGCGGAGAACGGCGCTCTCCAGACGGAGGCCGACTGGAAGGTGGAGCGAACGATCATCCGCAAGGGTGCTTCGATCGGCTCGAACGCTACGATCCTCGCGAACACTGAGATCGGTGAGAACGCTATTGTCGGAGCGGGGAGCGTGGTCACGCGGGATGTTCCCGCGAATGCGATTGTTGCGGGAAATCCGGCCAAAATCATTCGATTCATCGAGACCGAGAAGGAGAATGAAATGCCAAAAGCAATACCGTTTCTTGATCTGGTTACACCCCATATGGAGCTGGAGCGGGAATTGACGAATGCATTTCGAAACGGACTCCGTACGGCTGGCTTTATCGGTGGGCCGGTGGTGGAGCATTTTGAAGATGCTTTTGCCTCATTCTGCAATGCGAGCCGCGCCGTTGCCGTAGCCAGCGGGACCGACGCGCTGCGATTCGCGATCATGGCGTGCGGCATACAGCCGGGCGACGTGGTGCTTACGGTTCCGAATACATTCATTGCGACGACGGAAGCGATTTCACAGGCGCGTGCGATTCCGGAGTTTGTGGATATCGACGAGCAGACATATAACATGTCGCCGGCGATGTTGCAGCGCTATCTCGAGAAGCAATGCATCCGCGATCGCACGGGGCGGCTGATCAGCTTGCGCAGCGGACGTCCGGTGACGGCGGTTATTCCAGTCCATCTGTATGGCCAGATGGCTGACATGGATGCCATCCTGGCGCTTGCCGAGCAGTATGGTTTGACCGTGATTGAAGATGCCTGCCAGGCACATGGTGCGGAGTACTTCTCAAAACGGTTGAATCAGTGGATGAAGGCCGGGTCGATGGGACGCGCGGCCGCCTTCAGTTTCTATCCTGGCAAGAATCTTGGCGCCTGTGGCGAGGGCGGGGCAGTGACGACGAATGACGGGGCCCTCGCTGACAAAATCAAAATGATTCGCGACCACGGCCAGGTAAAGAAGTATTACCACGATATGGAGGGATACAACGGCCGGCTGGATGCTATCCAGGCAGGAATACTGCATGCCAAGCTGCCGCACCTGGCTGCGTGGAACCTGCAACGCAGAGAGCGCGCGTCGGAATACAATAGGCTTATGGAGTCGCACGAAGCCATTGGGCTGCCCTACGAACCCGATTGGTCGCGGGCGGTCTATCATCTGTATGTCATCCGCACGAACGACAGGGATGCGCTGATTCGGCATCTTCACGGGGCAGCTATTGGAACGGGCATCCATTACCCGATTCCGCTGCACATGCAGAAGGCATATACAACCCTCAATTACAGCGCCGGCGATTTTCCGGTCGCGGAATCGGTTGCGGCGGAGATTGTCTCTTTGCCCATGTTCCCGCATCTTACCGACTACCAACAGACGCGGGTCGCCGATGAAATCCGGGCCTTCATGGCGAAGACCTATCGCAAGGATGAAGATGGCGAAGAGAGTTACATGGTTCCGGCAGTGAAAGGCGCATAAGCAAGCCGGGCATGAGGGTCGGCCGTTGGTCATACTCAGTGCTGGCGCCACTTGGCATGAGAACTGTTTGAATTGGAACGATGGCAGAACCTCTCAAATACGTGCTCATTACGCCGGCTCGGAATGAAGCCGAATACATCGAATTCACCATCCGGTCGATGATTGCGCAGACGCATTTCCCGGTGCGTTGGGTGATTGTGAGTGACGGGTCGACCGATGGGACGGACGAAATCGCGCGCAGGTATGCGGACCAATATCCGTGGATTGAGCTTCTCAGAATGCCGGAACGCGAGGAGCGCCATTTTGCGGGCAAGGTGGGCGCGTTTAATGCCGGATATCAGCGCGTGCAAAGGACAGCGTTCGATGTTGTCGGTAACCTGGATGCCGATGTTTCGTTTGGGCCAAAGCTCTTCGAGTTCATTCTGCAAAAAATGGCCGAATCACCTGAACTGGGGGTGGCAGGCGCACCTTTTCGCGAGGGGACTTTTCAATACGATTATCGATTCAGCAACATCGAGAATGTTTGGGGAGGCTGCCAACTCTTTCGGCGCGAATGTTTCGATTCGATTGGCGGCTATAGGCCGCTGAAGGGCGGGTGCATCGATCACGTTGCCGTACTTTCGGCCCGTATGCACGGCTGGCAGACCAAGACCTTCACTGAAAATGTCTGCGTGCATCACCGCCAAATGGGCACAGCGATGCAAGGCGCTCTGAAAGCCAAGTTCAAGACCGGCGTGAAGGACTACACCGTTGGCAACCATCCGCTGTGGGAGCTGGTTCGGACGATTTATCAATTCAAGAATCCACCGTTCGTGATTGGTGGGTTGGCGTTGGGCTCGGGATATGCCTGGTCAATTCTTCGGCGAGCAGAAACGCCGCTTTCGGCCGATCTCGGCGCGTTTGTGCGACAAGAACAGATGAACAGGCTGAAGAGATTCTTCCGTAGAGGTCGCGCGCGCTAGACCGGTTCGGATCATGGCGCGAGACGGGAATACGAGTTGCGCACTTCTAAATGCGGCTTGAACAGACTCCGGGCTATGGCGATCAAGTCGGTGTGCATTGCGCGATTGGGCGCAGACCATTGAGGATGATGTTGATGAAGATATGTAATAAGAGTATTGGGGTACGGGGAGGACTGGTCCGTATAGCACGCTTAGACGGAGAGAAGTATACGTTCCCGGATGATCCGGAAGCGATGATTGCGGGACTGCGAGAATCCGGAACCCGCGTTGATATTTTTACCTTTCTGCAGAGATTGCCTGAAACCGCTGTGCGTCATCCTTATCCGGTAGAAATGGACAACCTGGCAGTACTGCCTGTCACGACTTTTGAGAACTGGTGGAAGAATCAAATTCGCTCGTATCCACGCAACCGGGCGCGGCAAGCCGAGAAGCGTGGTGCAGTGTTGCGCGAAGTTCCTTTTGGCGAGGAACTGATCAGGGGCATCCGGGGAGTTTATAACGAGACCCCGGTGCGCCAGGGGAAGAAGTTTCCCCATTACGGAATGACATTCGAGCAGGTCCGTCAATACGCAAGCACATTTCTCGACCGCAGCGTTTATGTTGGGGCGTTTCTCGGGGACGAGATGATTGGCTTCATCAAGCTGACGATGGACGAGAGTCGCACGCAGGCCAATTTGGTGCACATTCTCTCCATGGCGCAACACAAGGACAAAGCTCCGACCAACGCGCTGATCGCCGAGGCTGTGAAGGCATGCGCGCAGCGGAATGTCCCGTATCTTGTCTACGAACATTTCACGTACGGCAACAAAGTCGGCGACAGTCTGTCCCACTTCAAGGAAGTGAACGGATTTCAGCGCGTTGACGTACCGCGTTATTACGTGCCTTTGACGCAGCTCGGGCGCACCGCGCTGCGCTACGGTCTACATCGCAGGTTCGCTGACCAAATTCCAGAATCGATTGCCGGAAAGTTTCGCGAGCTGAGAAAGATCTGGTACGAACGCCGATTCCAGGATGCTACGAGCACAGAGAGCTGAATATGCCAGGAATCGTGGGAGTCATTACCAAGAAGCCGCGGGAGTGGGCGGAAAAGGAGCTTGGCCGGATGGTCGAGCCTATGCTCCACGAGTCCTACTATCGGAACGGGACTTGGATTGACGAAGAGCTGGGAGTTTACATCGGTTGGGTTGCGCTCGAAAACTCATTCGCCGAAGAGATGCCAATTCGCAATGAGCGGAATGACATCGTGCTTGTTTTCTCCGGTGAGGATTTTCCTGATCCGGCTACACTGCGCCGCGTTCAAGAACAAGGACATGAGCGTGATGGGGCCCGGTCGTCTTACCTGGTTCATGTTTACGAAGACGACCCGCAGTTTTTCAGGAACCTAAATGGCCGCTTTCAAGGACTGGTAGCCGACCGCGCGCGAGGCACGGCGACGCTCTTCAACGATCGTTTTGGCATACGGCGGGTCTACATCTACGAAACTTCGGATGCGTTCTATTTTTCGGCTGAGGCTAAGTCCATTCTTGCCGTCCGGCCGGAGTTAAGGAGCATCGATCCGCAAGGACTTGGCGAGTACATTGCGTGTGGCTGCGTTCTGGAGAACCGTACGCTGTTTCAAGGCCTTCGCCTCCTGCCGCCGGGCTCGGCGTGGAGATTCCGTGGCGGAGCAATCGAAGAGAAAAATTCGTACTTCGAGCCACGCGAGTGGGAGGAGCAGGACCCGCTCGATGAGGCAAGTTACTATCACGAGCTACGGGATGTTTTCACCGACAGGTTGCCTCGCTACTTCGACGGACCTGAACGAATTGGCGTTTCACTCACAGGTGGCCTTGATACCCGCATTATCATGGCCTGGCGCAAGGCTGCGCCCGGATCGCTGCCTTGTTACACATTTGGCAGCATGTACCGCGAAAACCAGGATGTGCATCTTGCGCGCCGCGTGGCGACTATTTGCGATCAGCCTCATGAGATTATTACCGCCGACGGGGCATTCTTATCGAAGTTTCCACAATATGCCGAGCGCACTCTCTATCTGACGGATGGCTGCGTCGATGTAAGCCGGTCGCCGGATCTGTATTGCAACGAAGTGGCTCGGCAAATCGCGCCTGTGCGCATGGTGGGTACATTCGGGAGCGAGATTATTCGCGGCGCGATCATGTTCAAGGCCGTGACTCCCTCCTCGCAAGGCATTTATCGCAACGAGGTCTTCGCGCAAGTTGCCAAGGCCAGAGACACCTACCGCACCCAGATGGGCGGCAACAGGACCAGCGCAGTTGCATTCCGGCAGACGGCGGCACACCAGTTTGGGATTCAGAAGCTGGAACAATCCCAGCTGACAGTTCGCACTCCCTACCTGGATAATGAAGTGGTCCGGACGGTTTTCCGAGCTCCCCGAGAGGAGCATGGCGAGGACGTGCGGTTGCGGCTCATTCGCGATGGAAGCCCGGAACTCGCCAAGCTGCGCACGGACAGAGGCCTGGGAGGTTCCAATCGTTTTGCTTCGGCGATCAACCGGGCCTATTTGGAATTCACCTTCAAGGCTGAATACGCGTACGATTACGGTATGCCGCAGTGGGTTGCGAAGACGGATCACGTTTTTGCGCCGTTTCATCTTGAGCGTCTTTGGATGGGGCGTCACAAGATCTTCCATTTTCGATGGTGGTACCGCACGGCCCTTGCAAACTATGTAAAGGAGATGCTGCTGGACTCACGGACGCTGGCACGTCCGTACCTGGAACGCGCAGGCGTGGAGGCCGTTGTGAGCGGCCATTTAAAAGGAACCGGCAACTACACGACGGAAATCCATCGGCTCCTCTCATTAGAGTTGCTGCACCGGACTTTCGTGGATGCAAATTGAGTTCGCAAACCCAAGAATTGACCTGGTCTGAATGAATCCTTCCCTTGCCACACTCATTTATGCCTGCGGAATTGCGGGTCTGTTCTATCTTGACCGCGACAAGACCGTCCGCGTATCCAAGGCGCTCTGGCTTCCGATTATTTGGTTGGGAATCATTGGCTCCAGATCGGTGACGGAGTGGCTGGGCATGAGCCCCACCTCATCGAACAGCCAGCGCGAGGGCAGTCCCATTGATGCCGCGCTGTTCGGCCTCATGCTGGTTATTGCGATCGTGGTCCTGGTTGTTCGCTGGAAGCGGACGCGCATCTTGCTGGTGCCGAATTGGGCCATTCTTCTTTACTTCTTCTATTGCTTGCTGAGCGTTTCCTGGTCGGATGATCCCACTATTTCGTTAAAGCGCTGGATCAAAGCGATCGGCGATCTTGCGATGGTGTTGATCGTGATAACCGACCGAAAGCCGGTCATCGCACTTGAGCGCCTGATCTCCCGAATAGGATTCGTTCTGCTGCCCATGTCAGTGCTCTTCATCAAGTATTTCCCGGCGCTGGGGCGCGGTTATACGCCGGACGGGGCGCCCATGAATACCGGCGTGTCAACGAACAAAAACATGCTGGGAGTCACATTGCTTGTCATCTCTCTGTACACATTATGGCGAGTGATGGCAATCTGGCGTGCCAAGGGAATGCCTGACCGGAAGCGTCACCTTATCGCACAGGGTACTCTGCTTGGATTTGGTCTCTTACTTTTCAAGATGGCTCATTCTTCAACATCCATTGCCTGCTTTATTCTGGGTGCCTTCCTCATCATTGCGATCAATCTTCGCTCGTTCAGAGCCCGGCCGGCGCGGATCCATGCTCTTGTGTTCGCGATCCTATCTCTCGGAGTGGTCGGCTTTTTTCTGGGAGGGGAGAGCGGGGTGTCGCATGCACTGGGCAGAGAATCAAGTCTCTCGGGACGAACAGAGATTTGGGCTGCCTTGATTCCGGCGGCACCAAACGCAATGATTGGTGCGGGTTTTGAGGATTTCTGGATAAGTCCGAATGTCCAGGCGTTTCAGAGCAAGATGGTTGGCTGGTGGCACCCCGAGGACTTGAACGAAGCTCACGATGGCTATCTCGAGGTGTATTTGAACCTTGGCTGGGTTGGTGTCCTCCTTATATCCACAATTCTGATCATCGGCTATAAACAGGCTGCAAAAGCCTATCGACTCAACCAGCCATTTGGCGGCCTTTTCTTGACTTACATCATCGTTTCGGCCATCTACAGCATCACTGAAGCTGGCTTCAGGATGCAGGATCCTATGTGGATCTTTCTGCTTCTTGCGGAGGTCGGCGCGAGCGGTGTTGTGTTTGGGGTCTTAGGGGGAGAGGCCGCAAAGAGTCCGGCTCCGCGGGGCGACACAATGAGAAAGAGTCCCGCCTGGAATGAACTTCCCCAAGCCAAACCACGGACGACGTGATGGTGTAGCGCAACATTCAGGAAAGGTACATGTGCTGGCCGGTAGCCCCGGTTTATCTCCAACCGAGCAACGGCTTGGCATTTCCTCTCGCACATCTCAGGCCACAGCTATCTGAACTCAGAGAAAGCTGCGCTCCGTTCACTCTTCACTGGCACGAGGCACCGGGACACAAAACACGGTAGCCAGTGAACCAACTTGTGACAGACGCCCCATCATTCTGATTTTGCTTGGGAGCGATATCTGGTAGAGAGACTATGACAGTTTTTGAATTGAAGCAAAACGTCGTCAAGCCTTTTCTCCGCGGATTGCTCCGCCCAATCCTGCCACCGGGAGCATTTCAATCTATTCGATATGGGAAATGGTGTCTGGGGTCGTATTTCCCAAGCCGGGTGACCGGGATGGTAGTGAAGCGGATGCCTCAGGTTCGCGGTTTTGGCCCTACTCCAAATGAGTCGAGCCTCACGAGGCAACTCAAGAATGTGAATTTGCTGGCGCCGACCAGAATGTGCCGCATCATGACGAAGTATGGGAGTGACAAGGGCCGCCCCAACAAATACACGCCGATTTACTCGGAACTCTTCAAGGAACGCAGCAGCCAATCCCTGGTTCTCCTTGAACTCGGGTTGGGTACCAACAATCCAGATCTGCCGTCGAACATGGGCGTGTTCGGAATTCCGGGCGCCTCGCTGCGCGGCTGGAGAGACTTGTTTCCGAACGCGGCCATATATGGTGCAGACATTGATCGCTCGATCTTGTTTGAAGAGCCTCGGATCAAGACATTCTATTGCGATCAACTCAGTTCATCGTCCATTGGCGAGCTCTGGTCGCACCGCGAGCTGCAGGGGGGAGCGGACATCATCATCGACGATGGCCTGCATACGCTCGAAGCCAACGTATCCTTCCTGGATGACTCACTCAAGCACCTGCGGCCCGGAGGCATCTATATCGTCGAGGATATCCTGTGGGGCGATATCGATGATTGGTATGCTCGCTACGAAGCGATTTATGCGAAGAGATATCCTGATTTCGAATTTGCATTTGTGATCATCTCGCACCCAAAACATCGGGGCAGCAACAACCTGCTGGTGATACGACGCCGTACGGAGCGCAATTCATAGAATCTGGAGGAGAGAGCACTTCACAAAAAACTGACAATTCTTCGCTATGAGCTCGAGAGCCAGGGCGTAGCAAAAACATTACAAGAAACGAAGACGGAAGAGATGCTGATTGACATTGAAACCTTTCCAGCCTGATGGCACCTTCAGGCCGATCGCCACGGGCAAAGGGCTTCGCCGAGCCGCGGTTCGCAGTGCAGGGGTATCGATTGCTGGTTCCCTGGCCATGTTCGCAGTGCAAATCGGATCCGTAGTCATCCTGGCACGGCTTCTCACGCCGACTGATTTCGGAGTGGTGACGATGGTGACCACATTCAGCTTCCTGCTGCGAAGCTTCGGCTTGAATGGATTCACGGAATTGATCCTGCAACATGAGAAGCTTTCAGATTCCCTTGTGAGCAATCTCTTCTGGATTAACCTGGGAATTGGCACGTTGCTCACCCTAGCATTTGCCAGTTCGGGCCGGTTGGTCGCGCTTTTTTATCACAATTCAGCGGTCGCCGAAGTCACTGTGGGCATGTCGGTGACGATTTTTTTGGGCTGCTTATCTTACATTCACCTGGCCCTGCTGCAGCGGGCCATGCAGTTTACAAGTAATGCAATCATCAATCTTGTTGGACTGTTCTGTTATGTGATGGTCTCGATCGTGCTGGCGCTGGCGGGATTTCACTATTGGGCGCTGGTTTGGGGGATGGTGGCACAGCTCGCAGTCACCGCAGTAGCTGCCTGGTATACGTGCCGATGGATACCGAGCCGACCTAGTCGCGACCCTGAGACCGGTTCAGGATTGAAATTCGCGATGAACGTCTATTCGCACTATGCATTCAACTACATGACTCGCAATACGGACAATCTGCTGGTTGGCTGGCGATTCGGAGCTCAGGAACTTGGATTTTATAAGAAGGCCTATGATCTGTTTGTTTTGCCGGAGACGCAACTAACGGCGCCACTCTCCGCTGTCGTAGTGACGACACTTAGCCGAGTCAGCCAGGACCGGGAGCAGTTCCAGCGTTACTTTCTGCGGACCCTTTCCGTTCTGGCGCTTTTGGGCATGGGTATCGGGGCGGATTTCGCGTTAGTTGGAGAAGATCTCTTCCGTTTTCTGTTGGGGCCCGGCTGGGAACAGGCTGGTCGAATCTTTGCCCTATTCGGTCCAGGAATCGGAGTCATGCTACTTTACTACACGCACGGGTGGGTTCACCTTTCAATCGGCCGGCCGGAGAGATGGTTCCGGTGGGGACTGCTGGAGTTTCTGTTCACGGTCCCGCTGTTCATTATTGGTTTACATTGGGGACCCTCGGGAGTTGCGTTTGCGTGGACGGCCTCGTATTTTCTTCTGATGTTTCCTGGGCTTTGGTACGCCGGAGAGCCAGTGGGGCTGGGCATAGGGCCGGCATTCGCGGTGATCTGGAGATTTTTCGCCGCGTCAGTCGGGGCCGGGTTAGGAACCGCTCAAATTTTCAGGTCCATGCCCGATCTTGCGGGACTACCTGGGAGCTCAGGCGCCTTTGTAAGGATGGTGGCAATATCTTTGACGTTTTTCGGGCTGTATGCCGGCGCAGTCATTTTCCTTCATTGGGGAACCAGGCCCATCCGCGAGACTGCCGATCTGCTTCGGGAGTTGTTGCCGGGACGCCTGGTAAAAAGCGTCAAGGAGTAAAGACGCATGATATTGAACGGCTTTCTCGCGCCGCCCATAAGATCTTCGCTTCACATGCCGCACAACGGGATTGTTTTTAATTGGACATTCGACCCGCAATCGATCATATAGAAAAAGAGCGTTGCAATCGAATGGATTCGTGCTCCGTCTGATTTCCTGTACGACCAAAGAACTGAACTGTTCAGAAAGATAGGCAAACTCAGATTTTGGCCTTGTTTTGGGTCTAGCAAAGGGAGTCTTTTCATGAGTGGTGGATATACGAATAGATTGCGAATCTTGGTGTTAGCGCCTGACTGTGATCCGACGCGAGTCAGCATTCCCTTCGTCACATATTCTCATGCAGCAGCGCTTGCGAAACTCCACGACGTCTCTTTGGTTATTGGATCTCCTGTCGAGGACCATGTTCGATCTGCGAATGCACCGTTTCACAGCATTGAGGTGGTCAGAATGCCGCGGCTGGAGCGCATCTACGACTTCAGCCTGCGAAAGATTTTCAAATATGACTTTACAAGCCAGACGTTGACCGGCTTTGGTTACCCGTTTTCCGTCGCCTTTGAATGGTGTGCGTGGCGACAGTTGCGGCATCGAATCTTTGCGGGCGAGTTTGATCTGGTTTTGCGTGTTCTCCCAATGACAGCTGTGCTGCCGAGTCCATTCGCCTATTTCCTGCGAAAGGGACCTATACCGTTCGTCATTGGCCCGATCAACGGCGGACTTCCGTATGTCGAGGGTTTCAGCCAGGCAAGTAACGAAAGGCAATGGACATCGAACTTCAGGAAGCTATACCGAGTGATGCCTTTTGCGCGATCCACCTACCGGAACGCGGCCGCGATCATAGCTGCTTCATCCCAAACATACTCTGAATTTGCGGGCTATCGCGAGAAGCTCTTCTTTGTTCCGGAACCAGGGATCTCGTCCTCTATTTGCGCTCCCGACGAGCGCCGCAGGACGCCGGGTGCGAAGTTTGATTTGATCTTCGTCGGCGGCCTGATCCCCTGCAAAGCTTGCGATCTGGCGCTACGCGCTGCTGCTCCGCTTTTAAAAGACAACCTGGCGCAATTTACGGTGCTCGGAGACGGTCCAGAGCGGGGGCGACTCGAGGAACTGACGAAATCTCTCGGGATCGAGAAGGGGGTCTCTTTTCATGGTTGGGTGAGTCATGACGAGGTCTTTCGGAGGTTGCGAGCTGCGGACGTGATGGTGTTCCCATCCGTTCGGGACTTCGGCGCCGGTGTGGTGTTCGAAGCTCTCGCGACCGGGGCGGTTCCAGTTGTCGCGGATTTTGGAGGGCCGGGAGACATCGTCCATTCAGAGATCGGATGCAAAATGGCTCTTACGAATGAAGACGACTTCGTGGCGCAGATGGAATCGATTCTGACTGACCTGGCAGAGAATCGAGATAAGCTCGAGCAGCTACGGCGCCAGGGAATGGTGTATGCGCGGGAGAACCTGACGTGGGATTCGAAGGCGAAAGCTGTCACGCGCGTTCTCAATTGGGTTGTGCAAAGGGGACCGAAACCGGACTTTCCGCCGCCAAAGAGGCTGGGTCGTGTTGCTATCCCGACCCATAAAAATCATCGCCAGGCGCAGGAGGCCTAGGGCCTGGGCGTTTACGTTGCAACGCACATGAGGCCGAACCCTGATTCCAGCGCGCATGCGGAATCAGAATCCAAAAGAAGACAAGCGTAAATTACGTCATGCCCACCAGCAACATCGCCGACAGGCCGATCGTCACGGAGCCGGAAATTCACGGAAAGGCGCGCGTCGATACAGAATCGAAGGTTGAGCTCGGTCTGCTGACTGGCTGCAAGGATCGGCACTATGCATTCGGGCTGGCCATGGCGCTGGTTGCCGAAGGCGTGTCTGTGGAGGTTGTCGGAAGCGACGAGATCGATAGTCCTGAACTACACAATACTTCGAATCTGCGTTTTCTCAACTTTCTTAGTGGCCAGAGAAATAAGGCTAACTTCGCGAAGAAACTATCTCGGACGCTCGCCTACTACTGGAGACTCAGCTGGTATGTTGCGCACACCAAATCAAGAGTGCTGCACATTTTATGGAACAATAAGTTCGAGCTTTGCGACCGCACGCTCTTGATGTTCTACTACCGGGCCTTGGGAAAGAAAATCGCGCTTACGGCGCACAACGTGAATCAGGCGGCGCGCGACGGAAACGACTCGATCCTCAATCGTGTCACACTCGGGATTCAATATAGGCTGTGTGATCACATTTTCGTTCATACCCAAAAAATGAAAAAAGAGCTTTGCGATGATTTCCGGGTCACGCAGGATGCGGTCACGGTGATTCCGTACCCGATGAACAATGCTCTTCCTGAAACGCAACTGACGCCGGCTGAAGCCAAACGGCGCCTCGGCCTCAAGGATGACGAAAAGGCGGTCCTTTTCTTTGGCAGAATCAGGCCGTACAAGGGTATCGAACACCTGCTCGCAGCATTCAAGCTGCTCGCCACGGTTCCCGGTGGAAATTACCGGTTGATTATCGCGGGAGAGCCGAAAAAGGGGTCCGAAGAGTATCTTCACGAAATCGAGCAGTTCGTCGCGCGCGAGTTCGATGCAGCGCAGGTCATCTTGAAAATTCAGTTTATTCCGGACTCGGAAATGGAACAGTATTTCAAAGCGGGCGATGTTCTGATTCTGCCGTACAAGGAGATCTTTCAGAGCGGAGTGCTCTTCCTGGCATACGGCTTTGGCCTTCCGGTGATCGCAACGGACGTCGGATCGTTTCGTGACGATATCGTCGAAGGGTATACGGGATTTCTATGCAAGCCAGGCGATCCGAAAGATATGGCTAGGGCTATCGAGACTTATTTCGCTAGCGATCTTTTCAAGAACCTGAAGACGCGGCGGAGCGATCTGATCGATTACGTCAATACAAACCACTCATGGCGTGCAGTCGCTGAGTTAACCCACGAAGCGTACACGCAAGTGTTGAGGAGAAGCCGTGATTAAGCCGTTGGTATCAATCCTCATTCCGTCGTACAACGCAGAAGAATGGATCGCGGACACTCTTCGTTCCGCCGTCGCACAGACGTGGGAACCGAAAGAGATCATCGTCGTTGACGATGGTTCAACGGACCAAACGCTAGCGATTGCGCGAAGTTTTGAGTCTCCCCAGTTGCGGGTCGTGACACAGAAGAATCAGGGTGCAGCCGCGTCGCGAAACGCTGCTTTCGCGTTGAGCAAAGGAGACTATATCCAGTATCTGGACGCGGACGACCTGATGGCGCCGGACAAGATCGCGAAACAGATCGAGGCCTTGGGAGATTCGCCGAGTCCACGAACGCTCTTGTCGGGAAGCTGGGGAAGATTCATGTACCGTCATTATCGTGCGACGTTCGCGCCGAGCGCGTTGTGGTGCGACCTGTCTCCGATTGAATGGCTGATACGCAAGATGCAATTGAATCTGTATATGCAAACATCCTCGTGGCTTGTCAGTCGTGAATTGGCAGAGGCGGCGGGCCCATGGGACATCAGGCTGTTGGGAGATGACGATGGTGAATATTTCTGCCGAGTTCTGCTTGCATGCGACAGGGTTCAATTCGTACCGGAGGCAAAGATCTATTATCGGAATTCCGGTCCGAACTGCCTGAGTTACATCGGCGATTCAGATAAAAAGAAGGTCGCATTGTTGTGCTCGATGGAGCTTCACATTCGTTATATTCTTTCGCTCGAGGACAGTCATCGAGTTCGAGAGGCCTGCCTGACCTATCTTCAGACATGGGTGTCGTTTTTCTATCCCGAGCGAGCGGACCTCGTGAGGCGAACAGATGAGATTGCCGAGAGCCTGGGCGGAAAGCTGCAGCTTCCGACGCTATCCTGGAAGGCGATATGTATCGCGGCGGTGTTTGGGCGGCGGCGAGCCAAGCGAGCCCAAGTCTTTCTGGTGCGCGTTAAATGGGCATTCGAACGCTTCTGGGACAAGATCCTGTTCGAAATCGAGGGGCGTGGATTTAAAGAGAGCTTCGGAAAAAGCGGATTCCCGGGACAGGTTCTGGAGAGATAGAAATCAAGCCGTCAGCATGATCTTAGTTCGAGGGAGAAGAGCTTCCGAAAACAAGATGCTCTTCTCCTCGATCAAGCGGCGACTTTCTATTGCACCAAGGTGCCGGTTAAGCCTGTTGGAGCAGGCGGGGTTGGGTTTGTTGATCCCGATTCGAGCGGATGCGGATAGGTATAGGGTTGATAAACACCGGTCCAGGTGTTCGTCGCAGTGCAGACGTACAATTCGCCCTGGCCGTTATTCGCATCGGTCGCGAAATAGGCTACGCCATAAGAGCCTGTGGGGCTCTGGCCGTATGTCCCACCCGGTCCTGCCGTGCAGCTCGATGGGCGGCTGGCAAGCGGGCCGCTTCCGGTTCCACTGGATCCATTGAAGCTCGGATTATCGATGTACACGTCGCGGTTCAATTCAGAAGATTTGTCGAGAATCTCCATTTCGTTGACGCCGGAAGGGATTGAGTTGTTGAAGTAGTAGACGGGCTCAAGATACTCCTCGGGCCACGAGATCGTGCCGGTTGAAGAGTTGAGTGCGAGGGGGAAGTTTTGGCCATTCAGCGCTTGCAGTCCCTGGCCTCTACCGACTCCGTCAAGACACGGCCATCCGCTCGAGCTTGGGGAGTCGCCATCCCATCCCGTTGTAATGCCTAGTGGAAGATCGCTGCTTCCGCAAGGTCCCCATCCGGTAGGAGCAAGAACCTCAGTTTCCTCGGAGTCGTTTCTGGGAGCTTCCACTCCAGCGAAGTTGCTGTAACCTCCGCCGAGCGTGTTGCCCCAGACCAGAGAGGGTCCGCCGGCGGAACTGATGGCTGCAGAATTCGTTCCGGACGAGACGTTGATGTAGTTGTGATACGCCTCGTAAGCTCTACACCCTCTGCCTCGGCCGGCCGGCGTTTTGGTGCCGTGCGTATGAATATTCGCCGATGACGCAGTTCCGTTGAGAATCGAGCTATAGCGCAGGACAAATTTTCCGGCGGTATCGCAGTCCTCGATCATGCCTCCGTTCATTTGGCTATCTTCGATGAACATGAAACCCGAGGAGCCGAAGTTCGTCGGATTGGCCCAAGTGCCGTCGCCATATCCGATCGTGTCGCCAACGGGATTGGACATGATGAGACAGTTAGCCACGCCGTTCATGTCGCAGATCACGTGGTCAATGACCCCTTCCATTTCCCCGAAGAAGCGGGCTCCGGTCTCACCGGCAAAGGAATATGTATAGGTGTTGATGTGAATATGATCGGCGCGGAAGTTGTCGCTGGGGCCGTTGAACTGAACGATGCCGTTTGCTTTGGAGACCCCCGAGCCACCGCCCTCAAAAGTGATTCCAGTGATGCGAAAGAGGGTGGATGCTCCTCCCAGGTTGATGGTCAGGGGCGAGGGATACATGGTGGGAGAGTTGTCAACAATGATCGTGTTGTCCTGGGCGGCACAGGAATAACTCGATGTGCCCGGGGCTCCCGAGCAATTGACTTGAGTCTGCCCTTGAATTGTCAGATTGGCGTTGCCTGCCGGAACCGTCCAGTTCAGGAGTCCCGTCCAGGAGCAAGTTCCAGACGGAATCGTCACGAGCGTGGTGTTCGAGGTCACGGAGTTAAGGGCGGCCTGAACGTCGGATTGGTTGCAGCTTGCCGCAGCAATTGTGCCGCTGCTTTGCGCGTGGGCTGACACGGTAAGCATCGAGAGCAGCAACAATAGGAGCGAGGTGGAAAAAACACCCTTCATATTGAAGACCCTCCGGCGGATCAAGTTGCCGGGCTCGGCCTGGGGCCGAGAAATGCAGAAAAGTGCGAATGAATGAATCATAAAATGAACAGTACTCCTTCAATTGGGTCGAGGCTCCATCTCGGGCATTGCCACGAGGGGAGGTCTTTGGAAGGCCCAAACTGCGAAACGGTCGATGTACCGGATCGGCTGTTCCGAGTCTAGTACTCATGAAACGATGATGTAGCACAAACGGGTCAGATGAACGGTTACCCAAGTCACGCTGAAACCGGAGATTCCCAGTGCTGAAAACCGGGAGGGATCGGCCGCCGGGTCCGAACAAGTCCTTTATTGAGCTTGAGATTCGCGGCCAAGGCAAGATCTGAAAGCGCGCTTCGGTCGAGCGGTATGGCACCGTCAGACTTCGAACGCGCGGAGCGTCATAATGGGTCGAGCGATCGTTTGGCAACAAAGATAATCCCGAGGTTAACACACAACTCGTCAGTCCTTCCAGTTCGCGGCTACGGTCGACGGGATCGCTACAGGGGAAGAATGTAGCGCTCTTGTCCGGTCCATCCGCCGAGGTCAAGCTGGAGAAAAAAGTTGTCCAACAAAGCAGTGCGCAACGAAGCGGACGCGGGCCATATTTTGATTGCGGGCTTGTGCACCGCCGAATACAATCCTAAGGAGCTCCAAAAATGTTTATATTGCGTCGTGCCCTAATCTTCGCGCGAGGCTTTCTTTTAAGCTACGGGCCGATGAAAGTAAAGAAGGCCTTTTGGAACAAAGAGTTTTCGGGCGGCAAGTGGAACTTCATTGACGACACCGCAAATGATTGTATCTATCCCCATCTTGAGAAGTACGCGTGCGGCGGAGATATTCTCGATCTTGGCTGCGGGCCGGGTAACACGGCCAATGAACTTGCGAGTCACGCTTACCGATCGTATATAGGCATTGATATTTCCGACTCGGCGATCGCCAAGGGTATCACACGAACCAATGAGACGGGGCGTAGTAACAAGAACAAATTTGTCTGCTCGGATTTTCTCGGCTACATGCCAACCCAGGAATTCGATGTCATTCTCTTTCGTGAGTCGCTTTACCACGTTCCGCATGGACGAGTTCTGCAATTGTTGGCGAAATACTCAGAACATCTGAAACCCAGCGGTGTTTTCATTGTGAGGCTCTACCTCGGCGATTTCCAGACCGGGAGAGTCAAATACCGCGTCAAGAGAAAGCTTGACCTGATCAGGAGTCATTACAACGTAGTGGAAAGCTCCCGGTACGACATTCCGGGAACGCCCACGGTCCTGATCTTCCAACCCCGAACCGCGAAGTTTTCTCTCCAACTGCAAGATGAAAAGAACGAAAGTGGGCAGATGGATTCGAGAAGCGTTCGAGTGTGAAAGGGAGTGTACATTGAAGATAAGCGTATTTGGACTGGGTTATGTCGGGGCTGTATCAGCGGGATGTTTCGCCGCCCAGGGACATGAAGTGCTGGGGGTTGATCCGGTCGCCGATAAGGTTGATCTGATCAACCGCGGCCATTCGCCGATCGTGGAAGCTGAAATCGGCGAGTTGATCGCTGAAGCGGTGCGGGCCGGCTGTTTGCGAGCGACGCGCGATCCTAATGAAGCAATCCATCACACCGATCTCTCTTTCATTTGCGTCGGAACTCCCAGTCAGCCGAATGGAAATCTCGATCTTACCTATATCCGGCGAATTTGCGAACAAATTGGAATAGCACTGCGAAACAAAGCCGGGCGGCACACCATCGTGATCCGCAGCACGATCCTGCCCGGGACGATGAGGAACATTGTGATTCCCATCCTCGAAGATTCTTCAGGGAAGAAAGCCGGAGCAGAGTTTGGAATTGCGAATAACCCGGAATTCCTGCGGGAAGGATCGGCGGTAAAGGACTTTCGCTCTCCTCCGAAAACCGTGATCGGCGAACTCGATCGGGCCAGTGGCGACCTGTTGACGGAACTTTATAAGGAATTGTCTGCGCCCCTTATCCGAACCGACCTCAAGAGCGCCGAGATGATCAAATATGTCGACAATAGCTGGCACGCCCTGAAGATTGGATTTGCCAATGAAGTTGGCAACCTGTGCGACTCGTTCGGAGTGGACGCCCAGGCTGTGATGGATATTTTCTGCCAGGACAAAAAGCTGAATATTTCGCCGGCGTATTTGAAACCAGGGTTCGCCTTCGGAGGTTCATGCCTGCCGAAGGATTTGCGGGCGATTTCGTATCAGGCAAAGGTGCACGATCTCCAACTCCCCATTCTGAATGCGGTTCTTCCCAGCAATGAGATGCAGATTGCGCGCGGCGTCAAGCAGGTGATGGAACGCGGCAACTCGCGCGTCGGGGTGCTGGGATTCAGTTTCAAGGCGGGTACGGACGATCTGCGCGAGAGCCCCATGATTGAGATGATCGAACGGCTGATTGGCAAGGGATATGATCTGCGCATCTATGATCGCAACGTCAACCTGGCGGCGCTGGTCGGAGCGAACCGGGATTTCATTTTGAATCGGATCCCGCACATTTCGAAACTGATGGTAGCGGACATCGACGCCGTTCTGGCCCACGCTCAGACAATCATCATTGGCAATCACGATGAGGAATTCAGGGAGATTCACGCCAGGCTTGGGGAAGAGCAGCGCCTGGTCGATCTGGTCCGGATGCTCCAGCGAGAAAGCCGCAGTGAGCGGGGGCAGCTCACCTATGCCTGAGACCTCAATCGAGTCGTCCTCTCTGGAAGCCGTGAAGCCGGTTCTGCATGAGTCGGTCATGCGGCTGGCACAATGGCTCGAAGAGCACGACTATCGAGGCTACGACACTTTCGATGGGCTCAGTTCGCCCATACTTCGGCCTCTCACCTTCGAGACGAGGCTCCTTCGCACCGTGCTTCTTCAGGGAGTGCGGAGGTTTCCCGTCAACCTGAGACCAATCCTGGGTATCAGGATGGCGCAGTCCAGCAAGGGCATGGGATTTCTGGCAAGGGGCTTCCTACGGCTCTTTCAGGTTACGGGAGACAAGGTCTGGGCTGAACGCGCGGAAATGGCGCTCGATTTGCTGATCGAAAATCAGTTGGCCGGCTATTCGGGTGCGTGCTGGGGAAACCATTTTGACTATCAGTCGCGGGGATTCTATTTGCCGAAGGGCGTTCCCACGATCGTGTGGACTTCTTTAATCGGGCATGCCTTTGTCGACGGCTTCGAACATCTGGGTCGCGAAAAGTATTTAGATACTGCTGTCAGCGCCTGCGAACATATTCTTAAGGATCTCGATCGCGTCAGTGATGGTGCAGGGGAGTGCATCAGCTACATCCCCAACGGAAAAACCTGGGTACACAATGCCAACACGCTCGGGGCGAGCCTGCTGGCGCGCTGCTATGCACACACTCGAAACGAGCAATACCTCGAGGTTGGCCGGAAGGCGATCCAATATACCGCTCAATACCAGCGCCCTGATCGCTCGTGGTACTACGGAGAGAAGGACAATCTCCACTGGGTCGATTCATTTCATACGGCATACGTGCTGGACTGCTTCAAGCACTACTCCATGAACACCGGCGACAAGCAGTTCGACTCCATCATGATGAGTGGATACGAGTATTGGAAGCGCACGTTCTTCCTCGAAGATGGAACGCCTCGATACTATGCCCAGAAGACGCTGCCCCTGGATATTCAGTGCAGCTCTCAGGCAATCGACACCCTGGTATTTTTCAATGATATCGATCCCGACAGCCTGGAACTGGCAGTCAAGGTAGCCCGGTGGACGATCGATCACATGCAAGACCGCAGCGGGTATTTCTACTATCGCCGCTATTCGCCATGGATCGTCAATAAAACGCCGACGCTGCACTGGGGCCAGGCAACGATGCTTTGCGCGATGGCGGGACTTTATTGCTCCATTGACATGAACGGTCGCACCGCATGACAAGAAAAGTGCTCATTATCGTGGAGAACCTGCCGGTGCCCTTCGATACACGGGTGTGGAAAGAAGCCGTGTCGTTGCGCGAAAACGGGTATGACGTCACAGTTCTATGCCCGAAGGACAAGAAGCATACCAAGGGTTATGAGCTGCTCAACGGAGTGCACATTTATCGTCACGTGATGCCGCGTGAAGGAAATGGAGCGTTCAGTTACATTGTTGAATTCTCGTGCGCGCTGTTCTGGGAGATGCTCTTCGCCTGGTGGATCTTCTTCCGGCGCGGCTTTCATGTCATCCAGGGCTGTAATCCTCCGGACGACATTTTTCTGGTTGCGCTGCCATTCAAGTTATTCGGAGTGAAGTATATTTTCGACCATCATGACGCGAATCCGGAGCTTTATCGTTCGAAGTTTGGAAGCACAGGTCTGCTCCATCGGATCCAGGTATGGCTGGAGCACTTCACTTTCCGATTCAGCGATGTGGTGATGTCGACCAACGAGAGCTACCGCCAGATTGCGACCGGACGCGGCCAGCGCAACTGGGAGGATGTGTTTGTGGTGCGGAACGGTCCCGATCCCGAAAAGTTTCAGCCCGTTCCTCCACTCTCGCAATTGAAATACGGCAAACCCTATCTGGTCGGGTATGTCGGAACGATGAGCGTGCAGGAAGGATTGGACATCCTGATCGATGTGGCTGATCGAATTCGGGAGCGGGGCCGGCGAGATGTCCATTTTACGTGCGTCGGAGGCGGGCCGGGCCTGGCGACGTTGCGTCAAATGGTCAAGGATAAGCACCTGGAAGACATGATGAACTTCACGGGCCGCATCCCGGATAAGGACCTGATTGAAGTTCTTTCCACTGCCGATGTGTGCGTCAATCCTGACCGACCATGCGAGATGAACGACATCTCGACGATGATCAAGATCGCCGAGTACATGGCCTTGGGAAAACCCATCGTGCAATTCGATTTGAAGGAGGGGCGATTCACTGCGGGAGATGCCTCTCTCTATTGCGACCATCAGGACGGTGTCGACGGTTTCGCGGATAAGGTACTCTGGCTGCTCGATCATCCAGAAGAACGAAAGCAGATGGGAGCTTTTGGAAGGCGGCGGGTCGAGGAGTGCCTCTCGTGGGAATACTCCAAAGGGAACCTGCTTGCCGCGTACGAACGCGCATTTGATAAGCGCGGCGGCGGCAGTGCGAGGGTGGCGGCGTCGACAAAGGTTTCGTAGCAAAAAAATGGGGTCGATCGGTGTACCGGTCGCGTAAACAGGGATCGAATTAGAACGTCTATCTTTGGAGAGCTAAAACTTTGGAACACAGCGACGTAGTGATCATTGGCGCTGGACCTTACGGGCTTTCGATTGCGGCTCACCTGAAGGCATACGGGGTGGACTTCAGGATCTTTGGCGAGGCGATGGAGTTCTGGCTGAAGCATATGCCGGAGGGTATGCACCTTAAATCTGAGGGATTCGCGTCCTCACTCTACGACCCAGGAGCGAAACTGACGCTCGGCACGTATTGCGGCCAGCGCAAGCTTGCGTATGCCGACATGGGCAGTCCGGTCCCGCTTTCGACCTTTACGGAGTATGGCCAGGAGTTTCAAAAGAACTTTGTGCCGGAACTCGAGCCGAAGAGGGTCATTGATGTACGCAGGGCAGGTCGCATCTTTGAAGTAACCCTGGATTCGGGAGAAGTGGTGTCGGCTTCACGCGTGGTCGTCGCCGTCGGACTGACCCACTACTCGTATCTTCCGCCGGAGCTTGCCTCTCTTCCGCGGGAGCTTGTTTCTCATAGTTCTGAGCACTCGCGGCTCGGTCGGTTCAAGGGGCGGGAAGTCGCGATCGTGGGCGCGGGCGCTTCCGCTCTCGATCTTGCGGCCTTGCTCCACGATGCCGGCGCGCGCGTGCAGGTGATTTCGCGGGGATCTGTCATCCGGTTTCAGGATCCACCGATTTCGAAAAAGCGCACGCGGATCGATCGCATGCGAACGCCTATTACGGGAATTGGGAGCGGATGGAAACTCTGGATGTGCGCAAATCTTCCGCTCGTGTTTCGATGGGCGCCGGAGCCATTACGCCTCGATGCAGTTCGACGGGTCCTGGGACCGGCCCCATGCTGGTTTACCCGAGAGCAGGTTCAGGGCAAAGTCGATTTCGTTCTCAATGTGCGCGTCGAGTCAGCCACGGCCAAAGGAGGCGGGGTTGCTTTGGCTCTTTCAAACGGCTCGGGCGAAAAGAAGACAATCGAAGCTGACCATGTGATTGCTGCGACGGGCTATCGCTACGACGTGGGACGACTGCCGTTTCTGGATTCTGCCATCAAGGCGCGACTGCGGCGCGCTGGAGATTCGCCGAGGTTATCTGCGAATTTCGAGTCTTCTGAGAAGGGGCTCTATTTTGTCGGCGTGACCGCTGCGAATACATTTGGGCCGCTGCTTCGGTTTGCATTCGGCGCCAAGTTCGCCGCACCGCACATTTCAGCTCATCTTGCCAAGACGGCGCGGCCGTTCGAGAAGGTGAGAGAAACCCACGAGACGACGCCTCTTCGGGAGAATGAAACCCCAGGCGTTTTAGTGGAGCGAAAATAGAGCGTCTTTCCTGCGGCTGCAGGATGAATCCCCGTAATCGACAATCATCGCGCCGAGTTTGCAGTTCTCGAAATGAAAGCAAAGATGACAGATTCTGACCAAGCTGTTTCTGGTTCCGCGCCAAAGATCCTGCTTGCGGACACGAACTGGTGGGCCAATTCGGCTCGTCTTGCAATCGGTTTGGCTGAAGTTGGCTGTGAGGTTTCGGCGATTTGCCGGACGCCGAATCATCCGCTTCTGAAGACCCGTGCAGTACACCGCGTCTTTCCCTACGAGGCGTTTGCTCCGGTATCCGCTTTGCGCGCTGCCATTGAGGAACTGCAGCCAGACCTGATTGTGCCTGCATGTGATCGCAGCGTCGTCCATCTTCACGAGCTTTACGCGGATGCCCAGGTGCAGGGCGAAGCCGGCCAGAAGATGAGAGCGCTGATAGAGCGATCACTGGGCGAGCCCGCGAGCTATTCGGTTGTTTCGTCGCGCTATATGCTGCTTTCCGTTGCGGAGGAGAGCGGTGTTCGGGTTCCGCGGACCCGGCTGGTCACGCGGCACGCTGCACTGGACGAGTGGCGGCGCAAGGAGGCGTTTCCGTGGGTTCTGAAAGCCGACCGGACCTGGGGGGGAAACGGGGTCAGGATTGTTCGTTCCGAAGAGGAGGCCGAGCAGTCGCTTCAGCAGCTTGCGCAAATGTCCCGCTTCACCAGGGCTGTCAAACGGCTCATCATTAATCGAGATCCGTTTTGGCTTCGTGATTGGCGGGTCGGCTCAGCGCGCGGCATCATCGCCCAAGCCTATGTGGCTGGAAAACCCTCGAATTGCACGACCGTCTGCTGGAAGGGAAAGGTCCTTGCCGCGATTGCCGTCCAAGTTGTGCGCTCAGAAGGCGCGTCCGGGCCGGCAAGCATCGTCCGCATCGTTGAAGGCGGGGAGATGCTGGATGCGGCGCGTCGGATTGCGGCGAGGTTGAACTTGTCCGGTTTTGCGGGGTTCGATTTTGTCGAGGAGACAGGCACCGGGAAAGCGTATCTCATCGAGATGAATCCCCGCATCGCGCCGCCTTGCCATTTACGGCTGCGAAACGGGAGGGATTTGCCGGGATCACTGTGGGCTCAGCTTGCTGAGCGTCCCGCGCCGACGCCATTGAGAGAACCCGGCACCGATTTGGTTGCCTACTTTCCCATCGGTGTGCAGAACGAGATACCACCAGGATGCTTCAGAGATATACCCAGCGGCGAGCCCGAACTTGTTGCTGAAATGCTGAACCCATTTCCCGATCGCACGTTCTTCTTCCGATTCGCACAGTTCATTACGCACACACCGGGATCTTCGAGCACGTCCGCAGTCTCACAGGTCGGGGCCAATGACAAGCTGATGTCCGTAGGGGAAGAACGGGCCGTTGAGTCGGAGAGGGACCAGCCAGTCTAGAAGCTTGCCAAGCACCGCGCGACCGAACATAACCGATGGGCGCTTGAACGCCGAAGCGTGCGGGACAACGAAATTTGCTTATGAGATCATGGAGAGAAAGTTTGCAGGTAACCGCACCAGCTCGGGCGAGAGTTAACTATGTCTGAATTTATTATTGCAGCAGACCAAGTTGAGCAGCAGTACTGGCGGGACCTCTGGCGTTTCAGGGAGCTGTTGTTGTTCTTTACCTGGCGTGATCTGCTGGTCCGGTACAAGCAGACGGTCGTGGGCGTGAGCTGGTCATTGATCCGGCCCTTGTTGACGATGCTGATCCTCACGTTCGTCTTCGGCAAGTTGGGAAGGATGCCGTCGGCAGGAATTCCTTATCCGCTTCTCGTGTTCTGCGGGATGGTGCCATGGCAGTTTTTTGCCAATGCGCTCACCGAAAGCGGCAACAGCCTGGTTGGGAATGCCGGGATGATTTCCAAGGTCTATTTTCCGCGTCTTGTGATGACGGTGAGCAGCGTGATCACAAGCTTCATCGACGCTCTGATTTCCAGCCTGTTCCTGGTCGCCCTGATGATCTGGTACCATTTTGCTCCCCAGCTGACATTCCTTTGCCTTCCATTCTTCATCATTCTGGCCTTCGCGGCGACGCTGGGCGCGGGCATCTGGGTTGCGGCGCTGACCGTCGAGTATCGCGATTTTCGCATCATTTTGCCGTTCGTTGTGCAACTCGGTTTATATGTGTCTCCGGTGGGATTTCAAAGCAGCGTGATTCCAGAGCGATACCGGCTCTTGTATGCAATCAATCCCATGGTCGGCATCATCGACGGCGTCCGCTGGAGCCTGTTAGGGGCACGAAGCGCAATCTATTGGCCCGCGATTGCGATTGCGGTCATCGAAGTGACCATCTTGCTTGTCAGCGGCATTTGGTACTTTCGAAAGACTGAGCTTACCTTCGCTGATGTGATCTAGCCTGTGGATGTCATCCTAAAAGCGATATGAATTCAGATCTTGCCATCTCCGTTGAGAACCTCGGCAAAAGGTATGATGTCGGCCGATTGCATGACCCCAAAGACGGCCTCCGTCACGCAATCGAGAGCGTATTCCGCTCACCGCTTGCCGCGTTCAAAAAGAAGCTTCAAACGAAGCAGACCAAAGAATTCTGGGCGCTTCGCGGCGTATCGCTCGAGGTCCCGCGCGGTGAGGTGGTGGGCATTATTGGCAGCAACGGCGCCGGTAAAAGCACCATGCTCAAGCTGCTGAGCAGGATCACCGTTCCCACCGAGGGGCGCATTCGCATCAACGGGCGGGTCGCAAGTCTCCTGGAAGTGGGAACGGGCTTCCATCCCGAGCTGACGGGTCGCGAAAACATCTTTCTCAACGGAGCAATTCTCGGCATGAAGCGGACGGAAATCGTTCGCAAGTTCGATGAGATTGTTGAGTTCTCAGAGATCGGAGAGTTCCTCGATACGCCGGTGAAACGCTATTCCTCGGGAATGTATGTGCGCCTCGCCTTCGCGGTTGCGGCACACCTGGACCCCGAGATCCTCATCGTGGACGAAGTATTGTCGGTAGGTGATGCCGCGTTCCAGAGAAAGTGCCTGGGAAAGATCAGCAGTTTCGCGCAGACCGGCCGCACCGTACTCTTCGTGAGTCACAGCCCTGAGGCGGTACGGAACCTCTGCTCGCGAGTCGTTTGGCTGAAAGGTGGTCGCATCGAGGAGGACGGCGCGGCGGGTACGGTGGTAGAGAACTATTTCGAGGCAGTATCAACCGTGTCGGAATTTTCAGCGCAAAACCAGCAGTACGGCTTCACCGTGCAACGCGTAGTGCTGAAGAATAGTGAAGGGAATCGATCGGCGCAATTTTTGCCTGGCGACGATATGACTGTAGAACTGCACTACCGTGCCGATCAGCCGCTGGAACAGCCGTACATCACCCTGGGCATCATCGGGAAGATGGGATCGTGCTTTACGGCAAATATGCTTCTGGACGGCAATCGCCCGGCGGTATTGCACGGTGAGGGCACGCTGTCATGCCGCTTCAAGGCCATGCCTATCTTCCCGCAAAGCTACACGGTAAAGATGGCGATTCGCACGAAGAATGGGATCGACAACGTTCTCGATTACACCGCGGTTGCCTATTTCAATGTCACCGGCGACCTGGCGAATTATGGATTCAAAGGGGAGTTCCTGTCGCGAGTTCCCAATTCGACATCGGTCGTGGTGCCCTACGAGTGGCATTTGCCTGACGGCTCCGTCACGGCGATCTCGTTGACCTCGGATGCACTGAGACAGTCACAGGGCGTGACAGAAGCTGTTTCGCTTCGATAACTGCCAGATGCGGGATCAAAGAATCGCGATCATTCCGGCCCGCAGCGGCTCGAAGCGTATTACCGGGAAGAACATTCGTCCGCTCGCCGGCAAGCCGCTCATTGCGTATACCATCGAAGCGGCGTTGGGCAGTCAACTCTTCCACCGTGTCATCGTGAGTACCGACTCAGAGGACATTGCCATGGTGGCACGAACTCATGGGGCAGAGGTACCGTTTTTTCGTTCAGCCGAGATTTCCGACGACTTGACTCCCGTTTCTGCCGCGACCGCTGATGCTCTCGAGAAACTCGATCCGGATGGGAGCCAATACCGATTTGTTGCGCAACTGATGGCAAACTGCCCGCTCCGAACCGCCGAGGATGTGGCTGCCAGCCACAAGCAGTTTTCCGAGACGGGTGCCGATACGCAGATATCCGTAGTGCGCTATGGATGGCAGAATCCCTGGTGGGCGATGCGACGGGACTCGAGCAATTTCTCTCTTGAGCCGCTCTTTCCGCGGGAGATGACGGCGCGCAGCCAGGACCTGCCGGAACTGTTCTGCCCAACAGGCGCGATCTGGTGGGGTAAGAGCACGGTGGTTCGAGAGCAGAAGACATTCCACATCCCCGGACGTACTGGATGGGAAATCACCTGGCAGCACGGCGTTGATATCGATACTCCCGAGGATATGGCGTTCGCGGAAGCGCTTCTCAGCTCCTCGCAGCACGATTAACTAAGGATCACGCAATTTTCAATGCGAACGCCCGCCACCAAACTTGCGGTCTACACAACGATCTATCCGGCAGTTTTGAAGTATCTTGCGGAGTGGTACCGGTCAGTCCTGGCTCAGACCGATCAGGACTTTGAACTCTGGATCGGACTGGACGCGCTCAGCGAGGCTGACGTTGAAGACGCGCTCGGCTGTCATGTGGAAGCGCGATGGGTGCCGGCTCCTCGCAAGTCAACGCCGGCCCAGGTGCGTGATCTGGCTCTTACGCAACTTGTCGCGGCCGGGTGCGACGTTATTTTGGTAGATAGCGACGACATTCTCCATCCCAGTCGCGTGGCGGCGGCCCGCCGGGAGATTCAAACGAACGACCTGACCGCTTGCGCTTTGGAAATTGTCGGCCAGAAAGGCCAGTCCCTGGGCAGCGAGTTCAACTTTGATCGTGGGGTAAAGGTCTCGGAGATTCTCCCTGGTAACAACGTTTTCGGTTTCTCGAATTCTGCATATCGATGGGAGCTGTTGGAGCGTTGTCTGCCGATTCCCGAAGATGCGGTCCTATGCGATTGGTATCTCGCCACGCGGGCATGGCTCTTTGGTGCTGCATTGTCGTTCGATCACGATGTGCGAATGAAGTACCGCCAATATGACGCGAACACTGCGAAGGTCCGGTTGCCCTTCACGGCGGATCAGGTTCTTTCGGACGCGGCGCTGGTTCGCCGGCATTTCCAACTTGTTCTGGCCTCCGGTGATCAGGAGGCTTTTTCGCCTGGCCGGTGGGCCGAGTTCCAGCGTAGGGCCGATGAGATTGAGCAGTTTGACCGGTATATTCATCAGAGTTCCGCTAACCTGAATTCCTACTTAGAGGCGCTGAACGGTGCAGTGAAGCAAGCGATCTGGTGGACCTCCGTTGCCTATTCACCCCTCGCGCACATGTGGAAACAGGAAGAGACATTATGCAAACAGTGAAGTTAGGTAACGTAGAAGTCGGTTCCGGTCTTCCGCCCTATATCATCGCGGAGGTAGGATCCAATCATAACGGAGATATGAACTTATGCCGCGAGCTCATTGATGCTGCTGCAGAGGCAGGCGCACATGCGGTGAAGTTCCAGTCGTGGACCGATAAATCTCTCATCGCTGAAGAAGAATACGAGCGGAACACCGAGTACTCTGACAAAAAGAAGCACTTCGGCTCCTTGCGGGAAATGGTCACCGCGTATCAGCTCACCTCTGACCAGCACATGCAGGCTCATGCGCGCTGCCTCGAGAAGGGCATCGCATTCTGTTCGACGCCATTCTCGGATGAAGAAGTGGATCTGCTTGATTCGCTCCATGTGCCGTTCTTTAAAATTGCGTCCATGGACGTCGGGCATCTTGCGCTGCTTCGTTGTGTCGCGCGCAAAGGGCGGCCGGTTGTCATTTCCACGGGAATGGCGACGATGGGAGAAATCGAAAAGGCGGTTGATACGGTTCGCGCCGAAGACAACGAGCAGATCGTTTTGCTGCACTGTGTGTCGATCTATCCGCCGGAGCATGAGACGATTCACCTGCGCAACATGGAGACCTTGCGACGCGCTTTCGACTGCCCGGTCGGGTTCAGCGACCATACTTTGGGAACCAGCATTCCGCTTGCCGCGATTGCGCTTGGCGCGTGCATCATCGAAAAGCACTTCACGCTGGATCAGGACATGGCGGGCTGGGATCACGCCATTTCCGCCAACCCCGAGCAGATGCGAACGATCGTCGAGGACGGAAAGAACGTGTTTGCGGCACTTGGAAGTGGCCGCCGCATCGTGAGCGATGCCGAAATGGAGAAGCGCAAGAAGTTTCGCCGCAGCCTGGTGGCGCGGCAAGCACTTCGCAAAGGCCACGTCCTGAGGGAAAGCGACCTCGACGCGAAGAGGCCTGGGACGGGAGTTGCGCCTGACGAGATTCAATACGTTGTGGGGCGTACTCTTGCCGGTGACCTGGCAGAGGATCAAGTGCTCCGCTGGAGCCATTTGCTGTGACAGATCAGGAAGACTCGATGGAGCCGCTGATTCTTCTCGGATCGGGTGGGCACGCGCGCGTACTGCTGAATGCTCTGCAGCTGTTGGGCCGCCGGGTTCTTGGTTTCGTTGATCCCGACAAGGCGCGAGCGGAAGTGTTGGGTATTCCTTATCTCGGCGGCGATGATGCCGTCTCCGGCGACCCAGACCAGGTGCTGCTCGTCAATGGGATCGGTTCCGTTGCCGCTATCGAGCATCGCCTGAGAGTCTATGAATCCTTCCGCAGACGCGGATACCGCTTCACTTCCGTGATCCATCCAAACGCGATCATCGCCCCCGACGTGAAGTTGGCGGACGGAGTGCAGGTCATGGCTGGAGCCGTTCTTCAGATAGGCTGTGTTGTCGAGGAAAACTGCATCATCAACACGGGCGCTTGCGTCGACCACGACTGCGTGATTCATGCTCACGCGCATGTGGCTCCGGGAGCTGTGCTGAGTGGCAACGTGCGTGTGGAATCGCGTGCGCACATTGGTGCTGGAGCGACTGTGATTCAAGGCGTGCACATTGGTTCAGACAGCATTGTCGGAGCCGGGGCGGTTGTACTCTCCGATGTACCGGAATGCTGCACTGTTGTCGGCGTCCCCGCCCGGCCGATTCGAGTAAAGGCTTAAAGCGCCTCAAGGATCATGACTCCCCGACCCGTATACATCGTCCACTGTATCGACACCGAAGGACCGCTGCACGAGTCCCTCACGGCTACCTTCGATCGGCTGCGCGATATCTTTCATCTTGATCTCGAGCCGAGTGTGGCAACGCTCCAGAAGCTGCAAAACGGAACCTACGATCTCAACGGGATTGAAGCGGCCGTGCAGAGGGTGGTTGATCCGCACCTGCTCGCCTATAACGACACGTGGGACAAGGTGGAGGCCATGCTCTCCCGCATCATGGATGAGGGCTTTCGCAAGAAGATCCCTGATTCAGCCGGCGAAGGCTGGGTCTACAACTGGTTTTGCGTGGATCACGTCGACTACGATGTCAACCCGCGTCGCCGGGATATGGGTTACCACAACGTCTTCGAGCAGTACAGTTGGATTCTTAAGCAGGACTCAAGTACCCGCGATGGGCTGCACTTCCATTACCACCCGCATTCGTTCGGTCGTGAGGCGCATCGTTCTGCCACGCACTGGTGGGCTTCTTCCGACAGCCTTCATCAGGTCCTTTCAAGACGCGTTATCGATCACATGTGGTTTCCGGCGGCGAACCGCCCGGGATTTCACGTCATCCGGCCTGACAGTCACTGGTTTCTCGAGCAGCATATTCCGTTCGACTACTCAAACCAATCCATGGCACAGACCGACACGGACTCGCAGCAATTCGGTGTGGCCGGCGGACGCTTTGGCGACTGGCGGCGGGCTCCGGCAACATGGAAGCCCTACCATCCTGCTGTGGACGACTACCAAGTACCGGGCTCATGCCGTCGCTGGATCGCGCGCTGCCTCAATGTCGGTACACGCTATCGCGTGATCCGTGAGCAAGACATTCGTCAGGCCTTTGAAGAGGCGGCTGCCGGCAAACCGGTCGTGCTGTCGATCACGAATCATGATTTTCGCGACATGGCCCCGGATGTAGATGGATTTCGCACTCTGCTGGAGCGGGTCGCTGGTGATTTCCCCGAGGTTCCATTCTTCTATTCCGAAGCGATCAGCGCGATGCGAATGGCGCTTGAGATGCCGCCGCAGCCGCCTTGCGAGCTCGAATGCGCGATCAACATTGTCGATGAGTCCGCGGCAGTACTCACCGTCGGTTCCCGGACTCCGACATTCGGACCTCAGCCGTGGCTTGCGCTTAAGACGGTGCAGGGGAATTATCACTTCGACAATTTCGATATCGATGTCCCCTTCCACCAATGGCAGTATGTCTTCGACCGGGAGACGTTTCCCCTTTCCGCATTAAGTGCGATTGGCGTTGCTGCCAACAATGCCTATGGGACGACGACCGTTGTGCGTATCGATCCCGCTTCGCGCGAAATGATGACCAGGCATTGGAACCTTCCGGTTGCGAGACCCGTGGATGCTCCGGCATCCCGCTGATTAGAGCGGAACATAAATAACGACACTAGATAGAGCGTATGACCATGAAAGACATCCCCAATATGACGAATCTTGAAGCTGTGACGTTCTCTCCTGCTGCATCGATTCGCGATGCAATGAAAGCCCTCGATGCCGCCGGTACCGGTGCGCTGGCTCTTTGCGATGAGCAGGGGAAGTTGGTTGCCATGCTGTCAGACGGCGATCTTCGCCGTGCACTTCTTCGGGGACAATCCCTCGAGGATGCGTGCAGTGTTGTCGCTTGTCTGAAGCCGGTCTTCGCCAAGAGCCCGGTCACGGCGGCGCACGCTCTGCAGGTCATGAATGAATTCGACATCCATCAGCTCCCAGTCGTCGACGATCAAGGCGTTCTGGTTAACCTGCTGCTGCGAAAAGATGTCGTCGAGGAGTTTCAGCTTGAAGTCGAATCCCGTGGGCGGCTTCGTCGAGTGTGTATCGCTCCAGAGGCTTCCATAGCAGATGCGATTGCGCAATTGAACCAGGCCGGGACCGGCGCCCTGGTGCTGCGCGACACTGAGGGAAAGCTTTGCGGACTCATTACCGATGGCGACATCCGGCGCGCAGTGATCCGGCGGATTCCGCTCAGCGAGCCCTGCGAAAGCATCGCGACACCAAAGCCCGTATGCGCCTCTGAGCCGATCTCATCGTCGGACGCTCTGCACATCATGAACGAGCACGACATCCATCAACTGCCTCTGGTGGATGGAGAAGGGCGCATTGTCGATTTCCTGCTTCGCAAAGACCTGCTTCCGCAGACGCAGCATGACCTGCAGGCGGTGATCATGGCCGGCGGCTATGGCAAGCGCTTGCTACCGCTGACCGAGACGGTTCCCAAGCCCATGCTTCCAGTGGGGGAGCGGCCGTTGCTCGAACACATCATTCAGCAACTGCGCCGGGCCGGTATTCACGATGTGAACCTGACCACGCACTACCTACCCGAGTCGATTTCGGGGCACTTTGGTAACGGCGAACACTTTGGCGTGCGGCTGAACTACTCGCGCGAGGAGAATCCCCTGGGAACGGCAGGGGGTTTACGCCTGATGCCGCGCCCGCAAGGCCCCTTTCTGGTGATTAACGGCGACATCCTTACGGGTGTACCTTTTCAGCAGATGTTGCAATATCACCGCTCGCACCGCGCCATGTTGACGGTCGGGGTGCGCAAATATGAGATCCAGGTCCCGTTTGGCGTGGTTGATTGCGATGATGTGAGGATCACGAAGATCGAAGAGAAGCCGTGCCACAGTTACTTCATCAACGCGGGCACCTACCTGCTTGATCCGTCGGCTTGGGATCGGATTCCCGAGGGGACCAGGTTTGACATGACGGACCTGATACGCGTTCTGCTCGAAGCAGGTGAAACGGTTGTCGGCTTCCCGATCATGGAGTACTGGATTGATGTGGGAAGGCATGAAGACTACGAGAAGGCGCAGGAACTGGTTTTGAAAGGAGAACTCTAACGTGCAGGTGGTTATCACCGGCGGAGCAGGCTATGTTGGATCGACCCTGGCTCCCCTTTTGCTCGCCGCCGGCCACAAGGTGCGGGTGCTCGACCGGCTCGCATACGGCGGGGAATCGCTATTAGGGGTATGGGCAAATCCGAATTTTGAATTTGTGCATGGAGACGTCCGCGACAGCGAAAAACGCCGGGAGATTCTGGCCGGGTGTGATGCCGTGGTTCATTTGGCGGCCATCGTAGGCGATCCTGCTTGCGCACGCGAGCCGGACCTCGCACGGGCAATCAATCTGGAAGCATCCATGGCCCTGATCGAGGACAGCCGCAAGGCCGGCGTTCAGCGCTTCGTGTTCGCCTCCACGTGCAGCAACTACGGCAAAATGGCGGATCCGACAAAGTTCGTCGACGAAGAATCAGAACTGCGTCCCGTCTCTCTGTATGCCGAAACGAAGGTTGCTGTCGAAAAGGCGCTCCTTGCAAGCGCCGGTCCTGACAACTGGTGTCCGACGCCCCTTCGCTTTGCCACCGTGTTCGGCGTCTCCCCGAGAATGCGTTTCGACCTCACGATCAACGAATTCACCATGGAGATGATCACCAAGAACCATCTCATCGTGTTCGGCGAGCAGTTCTGGAGACCCTATGTTCACGTCTTCGACGCCGCCCGCGGTATCGCACTGATTCTTAGTTCTCCTCCTCAAGCTGTGTCCGGGCGGGTTTTCAATGTCGGCTCAACAGACCAGAATCTACAGAAACAGCAGATCGTCGAGTTGATCCGGCCCATGGCTCCCGACGCTAAAATTGAATTCGTACACAAGGATGAAGATCCCCGGGATTACCGCGTGTCATTTGACCGCATCCTTGGCGAACTGAAATACAAACCCACGCGATCGGTTGTGGATGGCATTGTTGAAGTCGCAAAACTGGTTCGTACCGGTGCCATTTCCAATCTCGCGGACAGCCGCTACCGCAACTAGAAGCATGAAGTCGTTTTGAATCCCAGAGAACACACTCTTCCATGCCCGTAAAGGAATCCGTTTTCAGCAGGACCGATCTCATCGAAGGCCTGGCAACCGCGGGGTTGCGTGCCGGCGACGTGGTGTTCGTGCAGATATCTCTGCCTCGAATCGGGCAGATGGATGGCACGAACTCTATGGCCGAGACGTGCAAGGAGACACTCGCCGCTCTGCTTGAGGCGATTGGCTCCGGGGGCACGCTCTTCGTTCCTGCATTCACGCGGTCGTTCGAACAAAGCGAGGAATTCGATCCTGTCCATTCTCCCGCCTTGGCAGGGGACTGGGGAGAGTCGGAATTTGCGGAACTGGTTCGCCACCATGCCGGCTCAGTTCGATCGGGAGATCCTCTCTACTCAGTTGTCGGCATTGGCCCGATGGCGGAATCGTTTCTCGCCAATCTACCGAACACGAGTTTCGGCGCGGGGAGCTTCTTCGAACGCTTCCTGCAATTCAACGCCAAGCTTTGCCTCATCGGGATCGATCTGCAGCATTCCATCCTTTTCGATTTGCTCGAAGAGTCTGCTGGGGTCCCTTGGCGTTTCAAAAAGCTCTTCACCGGGAAAGCGCGTCGATCGGGAGTGAGTCGACGGCAGGGCTGGATCGCATCCGTCACGAACAAAGCGATGGCAGAAGAGTCCGGAGCAATTCGAGACCGATGCGCTTCCGAGGCCGGGGATTTGCTGGGGCGCGCGCAAATCGGTGCGGGTGAGATTCTCCTGGCGGAGATGGCCAAGCTGGGTGCTTTTGTGACATCGAGGCTGTCATACGAACGGGACCATTGGGCTTTGAGCCGCAATGAGGTTTCGGCCCACAATGCCGCGGTCGAGCTGTCACCGGAAGCCTCAATGAGCGAGATGATCTCGAAGCTATGGCGATTGCCTCGCGATATCGTCTCGGATGGTTACGACGCGGCGCTTCGGGCGCTCGCGACCCAGGTTCCGATGAAGATCCATGAATATCCAACCGGGACCGAATGTCTGACATGGCTTGTCCCCGAGAAATGGACCTGCCACCAGGCGCGATTGGAGACCGTGGATGGCCGAGTCCTGTTCTCTTATCGCGATCATCCGCTACACTGCGTTTCCTACTCGCTTCCTTACAATGGGATTGTCACACGCGAAGAGCTCTTTCAGCACCTTCACACGCACCCGGTCCTCGATGACGCCATTCCGTTCATCTTTAAATACTATGAGCGTGACTGGGGACTCTGCTGCAGCAAGAACCTGAAGAACTCACTCACGGACGAGAGATACCGCGTTGTCATTGATTCAGAGTTTAGCTTTGGAACTCTCAAGGTCGGCGAGTGCGTGGCGCGCGGATTAAGCGATCAAACATTCGTTCTTTGCGCCCATCTCTGCCACCCGGCCATGGTGAACGATGATCTGAGCGGCGTGGTGGTTGGCATCCAGGTGATGCAGGAGCTCATGAAGCGTACCGGGCTCCGCTATACGTATCGTTTCATCATTCTTCCTGAAACGATCGGGTCCGTCGCGTATCTTAGCGATCATCTTCAACTGGTCCCGCAGATGGTTGGCGGACTATTCCTGGAGATGCTGGGGCTCGACAACCCGCATGCACTGCAACTCTCTTTCAACGGAAACACGGAAATGGACCGCTGTCTGTCAAGCGTTCTCAGGAGTTCGAGTCCCGACGCCTGGGTGGGCGCGTTCCGTACCGTGGTCGGCAATGACGAGCGGCAATTCAATGCCCCTGGAATCCGCGTGCCGATGCTCTCGCTGTCGCGTGTTGTCCGCGATCGCTCCAACGGCTGGCCGTATTACCGCGAGTATCACTCGAGTCACGACACACCCGAACTTGCGTCGGAGTCTCGGCTGGCTGAATCGCGCGACCTTGTTCTTCGCATGATCGACGCTATTGAAACAAACGAAGTCCCGGTGAACCTTTTCCAGGGCGAGGTGTTCTGCTCACGATATGGCCTTCATGTCGATGCGTACTCCAACCTGGAAGGGAACCGAGCGCTTTTTGACATTCTCTTCCTTGTGGATGGAACGCGTTCCGTCACTGAGATCGCAAGGCTTTGCGGCACTTCGGTTGATGCTGTCCGCGCGGTTCTGGAGGAACTTCGCGCACAAGGACTCATCGCCTATGCTCCGTTGTCATGAAGTCGTCGTACTGGGTCGGGCAAATCAACTGATTGCTACAAGAATCTAGCCGAGTGGAGAACATCACCGTGAAGCACATCCTTATCGACACAGGTTTAGGAAAGGGTGTCGAAGAATATGGGAACATGGGCGACGTCTCTATGTTGCAGGTAGCGGTCGACCGACTGCACGACTTGTTTCCGACGGCCCGCATCGAGGTGCTCACAGATTCTGCAGAGAACTTACTACGCTTTTGTCCGACAGCGGTTCCATTAGACAATCGGGGGAGAGCGCTCTGGTTCGCAAATACGGTTTTGCCGGGACGATATAGCAAGGTGACGCCCCAGCGGATTGTGGATTTATTGGTTCGGTTAAGGGGAACGATTCGGTCGCGATATCCGAAATTTCTGAAGGCTATTCTGGTGAGGAGGCTTAAGGCTCAGAACCGGAGGGGAGACGCGGAGACGGTTGAAGCCTTTACCCGCTCCCTAGAAGAGGCAGACTTGGTGCTGATCTCTGGTGCAGGCGGATTCTACGATGGCTGCCGGACTTGGAATTTCGAGATTCTGGACTTGATCGAGGCCGCGATCCAGCGAAAGACGCCCGTGGTGATGCTTGGTCAAGGACTGGGGCCCCTCAGTGATTCCGCAGTCATCAAGCGCGCCGCAAAGATTCTTCCGCTGGTGGACTTCATCACCTTGAGAGGAGGCCGGGAATCATTCTCGATTCTGCGCTCGCTGGGTGTTGCCGAGTCGAAAATTAGAACTACTGGGGACGAGGCCCTGGAACTGGCGTACGCATCGAGAGCCGCTGAGCTCGGCGCCGGCCTGGGAATTGGATTGCGTTTTGGGGCATCAGCAACGGTGAATGATGATGAGCTGGAGTGCTTGAGGCCGATCCTGCACAATTTTGCCCGGCGGCATCATGTTCCTCTGGTCCCATTGCCCATTGCCATCCAGGCATACACCCGAGACGATCTCGCCATCAAGCGAGTCCTGAGTGGATTTGATGACGAGTGCGACGGAGGGAAAACGCTCGATTCACCACTCAAGGTGATCGAGCAGGTTGGGCAATGCAGGGTAGTTGTTACGGGAGCCTACCATGCTGCTGTATTCGCGCTGGGACAAGGGGTTCCTGTGGTTAGCCTCGCGAAGTCCGCCTATTTCGCAGGCAAACTTCTGGGCCTCGAAGACCAATTCGGCAGTGGTTGCCAGACCGTTTTGTTGAATGAACCCGGATGGCCTGAGAAACTGAAGGACTCGATTGAAAGAGCGTGGCAAAACGCAGACTTACTACATGAGACTTTACTGGCCACGGCACGCAGACATATCGACTTGTCCCGGGAGTCCTATCAGCAGATCAAGCAACTGGCATCGCTTCCAGCGGAGCAGCGAAATCTCCACGATCAATCGCTTGAATCCTGTAATCAACTTCAGTAAGTGACGGTGAAAACCAAACCAAAGGCCAATCGGTTGGATATAGACGATCTTTTTCATTCACCACAGGATTCGATAGCAAGGCTCGCCGAGATGCAAGTGCATCTCTATCGGCAGGATGTGAGCTTTCAGGACTATTTTTATGCGCTCGATATCGATGTTTTTGGCCGCGGTCGCGAAGCTGTTACTCCTCGGACATCAATTAACGCGCTTAAGGCCTGGTCATTCCGAGCCATCGACAGGGCAACCCGGCTGGTCAAATCGCGAAGAATCAAGACCAATATCCTTTTCTCCCCAACTCTCTATTTTGGCCGCAAATCCGAAGTCAGATTTCTCGTGCAAACGTTGCTTGGCCTGGCAAAGACAGGCGCCGAGATTCTATGTCTACTGCCGCTCTATGCGTCCATTCGACCGGAATTGGAATCTGCACTGGAAGCCGCCGGATGCGCCAGGCAAGTCACGTATCTTGATCCGCAGTTGCCCCTGAATGCAGCAGAGTGGCGGACGCGCCCGTTTGCTGCGGAATTGCGAGGCCGTATGGCCTTTGCAAAAGCAGTCGAGATACTTGAACCACATGGGCTAAGTCCCACGCGGTGGTCGTTGGAAGATTTTGAGAGGACAGCGCAGTACATCGAAGCATGGGAGCGGCTCGCGCCGTCAATTGAATTTGATGCTGTCGTCGCAAGATGCCACTGGTATGACCTTTCCAGTCCCATATGCAGGACCGGTATTGAGCGGGGCAAACCCGTCATTACGTTTCAGCAAGGAGTAGTTGACCACACACTGGACGTCCCTATTACAGCTTCAAAGTACGTGTCGTTTGGTGCGTCCTCTGCTTCGGTCCTTGCTGAGACGAACCGGAGGTTCTTTCACGCGGTTGGATCGGCGGAGCCGCGGGTGGATTTCATCAAGGCCGGCTCTCTGTTCGACGAGGTATTGAAGCTTCCCGATCAATTCGATCTTCGGACCCTTCTGATTGTGGATCTCCACAAAGCTCCACGGGACCCTTGGGGAACAGGCAAAGAAGTGGAAGCGCTGTTGCAACTGACAGAGAAGGTTCTCAACGCGGGCTTTCCCTTGGTGCGAGTCGTGATACGACCCCACCCACATTGGCACAATCACGATCTCAGAGGCTGTTTACAACTGGTGCGGGAACATCGCGACATCTGCGAGTTGTCCCACCCGGTGTGGCCGCTCGAGGAGGATTTCGGCCGTGCCTCAGTGGTCGTCGGACTTGGCAGCGGCGTCCTGACGGTTGCTTCGGCATCGGGATTACCAACGATCTTTTTGCGGAGGGAGGAAGGCTTCAAAGTCCGCGATCTGGATTGTTTTTCGCCCGCGCAAACTTTGTTGCCTGATGCTGCATTTCGCGAAGTTAGCAGGCTCCTGACTGATCACAACGCTTATGCGGAGGCCAGAAAAGTTGCGATGAGCAATGCGAGCGAGTACTACGCGAACGGAACCAATGCGGCTTTGGATGGTGAATTCTTTACACGTATTCTAAGTGACGACCCAATAAAGAAGACGATGGAGGATAGTTCGCGATGAGAGTTGCATTTGTTACGACGATGACAGGATACCCATGGGGCGGGAGCGAAGAACTCTGGTATCGCACGGCTCTTCGTCTGAAAGAGGAGGGTCATGACGTCCTGGCATCGGTGCTCCACTGGCCGAAGTTGTCAGAGAACGTCTTAAGAATGAAGGAAAAAGGCATCAGGCTTCAGCTTCGCAGATCGCCCTATGGGCCGCCGGCTAGCCGAATTTGGCGTAAGGTTTCGCGGCATCGCATTCGCTGCTATTGGGAGATTGAGCGTTTCAATCCGGACCTGGTGGTGATCTGCCAGGGCCACAACGACGGGGGATTCGATTGGGCCGACATTTGCCAGAAAGCGAGAATCCCATATGCCGTGATTATTCAATGCAACAGTGAAACCTTTTGGTTTGGCGATCGGCTTGATGCCGCCGTGAAGACCTATTCGAATGCGAAAGGTATCTTCTGCGTTTCCCGGGGAAATCTGGAACTGCTTCGGATGCAGGTAGGTCACCCGCTTCCGAACGCAGAAGTCGTTTGGAATCCCTGGAACGTGTCCCAGGAAGCTCCGCCGAAATGGCCCTCGAATGAGAACGGTTGGCGTTTGGCAAGCGTTGCAAGGTTGGAACCCTCGGCCAAGGGCCAGGACCTATTACTTAAAACCCTGGCATTGCCGGAATGGCGAGTCCGTCCTGTGCAGCTGAACCTATATGGAGCGGGCCCAGACGAGCAATCCTTACGTCGCTTCGCCGAAATGCTGGAATTGAAGAACGTGAATTTTCGAGGTCACGTAAAGAGTGTCAGGACGATCTGGGAAGAAAATCATCTGCTTGTGCTTGCATCGCGCTTTGAGGGGCTTCCACTTGCTTTGGTGGAGTCAATGTGGTGCGGCCGGCCGGCAGTCGTGACCGACGTTGCAGGAAATACGGAAGTGTGCGTCGACAATGAAACCGGCTTTGTAGCGCCCGCGCCGACCGTGCCCTTGCTGGCCGGTGCGCTCGAGCGAGCATGGGAGCGACGCGGAGATTGGCAGCGCATGGGGCAAGCCGCCCGCGGCCGGGCGGAAAGCATCATCCCGAAAGATCCGATTGCTCTGTTCGCGGATAAATTGAGAAGTTGCGCGGTCAAGACAAGCGAGGTTCCAGCATCCGCGAATCCGAGCCGAGAGCCGCGGGAAGACCTGTCGATGCTTTGACGCAGCGTGAACGCTGCATATGAAGTCTTAGTCAGCTTTTGCAGTCCGCGGAATTGGAATCCATGGATAGACACATGGACATCACCGTAGTTTTGTGCACCTACAATCGGTGCGATCGCCTTGCGACAGCTCTCGAGAGTGTGGCAGCTTCGCGATTGCCTGAGGCCGTTTCCTGGGAGGTTCTGGTAGTCGACAACAACTCCACGGACCAGACTCGTGAGGTTGTTAAGAGATTTGCATCTCAATACCCCGCTCGCTTTCGGTATGCATTCGAACCTCGCCCGGGTAAGTCGCAAGCGCTGAATTTCGCTATTTCCATTACGAACGCGCGAATTCTTGCCTTCATGGATGATGATGTGCGGGTTGAACCCGATTGGCTCCATATGCTCACTCGGATCTTTGATGATCCGGAGTATGCCGGTGCGGGCGGCCGTATCCTGCCGGAGTCTGAGTTCACGCTTCCCGCCTGGCTTGAGACGTCAGGACGATATGCCCTCGCACCTCTCGCGATGTTTGATCTCGGTCCGGTGGCCGGCCGGCTTCACGAACCGCCCTTCGGCACGAATATGGCATTTCGGCGCGAAGTGTTTGCGCACTATGGTGATTTTCGCAGGGATCTTGGTCCGCAGCCTGGCTCGGAAATCCGCAGCGAAGACACTGAGTTTGGAATGCGCCTGTTTCGCGGAGGCGAGCATCTCTGGTACGAACCGGCGGCCGTCGTTCACCACGCGATCGCTCGGAATCGCCTCACCAAGCGCTATTTCCTCAAGTGGTGGTTCGACAAGGCGCGCGGCGACCTTCGCGAGCACGGCATCCCACCCGGTACTCGATGGTACGTCGCCGGCATTCCGCTTTTCCTGATTCGGCGTCTCATCGCGTGGACGCTGCGCTGGCTCCTCGCCTTGCGGCCCGGCCCTCGCTTTTCGGCCAAACGGAATCTGTGGGCAGTAGCCGGTGCGATAAGAGAATGCCGCAATCAGTCTCGTCAACGAGACCTTGCAGGAGATGCCAGCTTGGTCGTGTCGAAACTCGGCAACCAGAAATAGAAGCAGAGGTTCGACTCGTTCCTATGCGCGAAGCGGTAACTAGATTTTCGGGCTTGAACATGAAACCAAATGAACAAGGGTCGTTGCGGGATGTGCTGCACAGAAAGATTCGCTCCAGAGCTGTTTGCCAGTTGCGCGATTCCGTACGTCAGCACTTCAAGCACTTTCGATCCTGGAATGGACTTTGATGCGCGTACTTGTTACTGGGGGCGGCGGATATGTTGGGTGTCATGCGATTCGAGAACTCGCTGACGCCGGCCACGAGGTCATCGTTTATGACAACTTTTGCACGGGCAATCGGAAGCTCTGTGATGGATTTGAGCTGATCGAGGGCGATATCGCCGACATTGAGACGCTCGCGCCAGCTCTGGATTGTGTTGAAGCTGTCATGCACTTTGCAGCTTCGGCCTACGTGGGGGAGTCGGTTGCAAATCCTCGCAAATATTTTCGCAACAACGTTGAATCAGCGCTGGCACTGATGGACGCAGTCCTGGCCAGCAAAGTGAGAAAGTTTATCTTCTCCTCTTCGTGCGCCACTTACGGCGTTCCAAATGTGCTTCCCATTACCGAAGACGTCTCCAAGGATCCGATCAATCCCTACGGGGCGACCAAACTGTTCTTCGAACGTGTTCTCTCGGCATACAGTGTTTCGCATGGGCTAGGCTATGTAGCGCTGCGCTACTTCAACGCTGCCGGAGCCCATTCGAGCGGACTCATCGGGGAAGTGCACGATCCGGAGACCCATATCATCCCGTTGGCTCTCAAGGCGGTTTTACGCACAGCGCCCCCGCTGAGGGTCTTTGGGAACGATCTCGATACTCCAGACGGCACCTGTGTCCGCGACTTCGTTCATGTGTCGGATCTGGGTGAGGCCCACGTGCTCGCACTGGAGTATCTGGCCGATGGAGGCAGGTCTCTCAGCCTCAACCTTGGGACTGGCGAAGGTACCTCGATTAAGACGCTCATCGGCACCATTCGCCGTCTGACCGGACTCGATGTCCCGCATGAGTTCGCACCAGCCCGGACAGGGGATCCGCCATCGCTGTATGCCGACCCTTCCAAAGCCAAAGAGATTCTCGGTTGGGTTGCGAAGCGCGATATCGAGGAGATTGTCAGTTCTGCTTGGAAATGGCAGCAAAAGCTGGACGGAACGAAAGGTCTGCCTGATCATGCCCGAGTTGAACCAGGAGCGCCGATAGGGGCCAAAAGCTGAAGTTTCAGCTTAAGCGCTCCCACTGATTCGCCCTGAATAGATAGGCGATCGTTTCACTCTCACATATCATTTCGAAGTTGCTGTAGACTCAAAAGCACAAATTAAGCGGGGTCCTCTGGGAGGAGCCCGAGAATGTCAAACGGCTAGGCTTATCCCCATAGATTCAAATATCTGCCTTGGACGGAGGTTACATGACTCAACTTGATGGCAATTCGACTTCGAGGCCGCTCAGTGTCTATCTAGGCGACCTCACATATACGACGCTTTCGCTTGCGACCGATGCATTTCCTCTGAACATCGGCTTTATCGCGGCCTATGCGAACAAACGCTTTGGCAAAGAAGTTGATCTGAGACTGTTCAAATATGTCGACGATCTCGAACAGGCGATCAGTGAGAGGCCACCGGACATTCTGGGGTTGAGTAACTACCCATGGAACTTCAATCTGGGATTGGAGTTCTTCAGGATGAGCCGCGAAGTGTCGCCCGAGACGATCTGCGTAATGGGCGGGCCCAATATACCTCTTGAGGATGAAGCACGCCGGGAGTTTGTGAAGCGGAATCCACTGATCGATTTTTACGCTTACCTTGAGGGTGAAGAAGCATTCGTGGCGCTCTTGAATCGGGCATTTGAGTCGAATCTCGATCGCGGGAAGATGAAATCGGCGCCGATCGATGGATTCATACACCGTATCAGCGAGAATGAAGTGATGAGCGGAGTCCTGCTCCCTCGCCGGCGCGAACTGGATGAGATCCCGTCTCCTTACCTGACTGGTTACATGGACAAGTTCTTCGATGGCAAGCTCTCTCCCATGATGGAGACCAACCGTGGATGCCCATTCTCATGCTCGTTTTGCCATGAAGGAAACCGGCTGATCTCGAAGGTGAACAATTTCAGCATTGAGCGGGTGAAGGCAGAACTCGACTATATTGCTGCCGCCGTGGAGAGGGCTCCAAACCTGATCACGAATTTGATGTTCGCCGATCCAAATTTTGCGATGTACGAGCGCGATTACGAGATTGTGGAGCATATTGAACGAATCCAGCAAAAGCAGAACTGGCCGCGCTCGATTTTCGCATCGACGGGCAAGAACAAGAAGGAGCGCATAGCCAAGGCTCTTCGAAAGCTGAACGGCTCAATGTCGATGTGGATGTCAGTTCAGTCGATGGATCCCGTCGTCCTGCAGGAGATCGAGCGAGACAACATCAGTACCTCGCAGATGATGGCGTTGGCGGGCGTATATCAAGAGCTCGGCCTTCCGACACTATCAGAGCTTATTCTGGGTCTTCCGGGCGACTCATATGAGCGCCACGTCAACTCCCTTTCGCAAGTGGTCGAAGCTGGAATCGACATCATTGACACATATACCTGCATGTTGCTGAACGGCACAAAGCTCAATTCGGCGGCCAGCCGGGCCAATTACCAGATTGGCTCGCATTTCCGAATCCTGCCCAGAGATTTTGCGAAGCTTGGTAACGGGCGTATTGCAGTGGAGATCGAAGAAGTTATCACTTCTACGAATACGATGTCTTTCGAGGACTATGTAGAAGCGCGAAAGCTTCACCTGATGGTCGCGGTTGTTTATAACGGGGGCGGACTTAGTCCTTTGCTCAGGCTTCTGCGGCAAAATCAGATCTCGATCATCGAAGTGCTTCAGCGGCTTGTGAAGGGAATTAACGCAGCACCCGGATCGGTGCGGGCGATCTTCGATTCGTTCGTGCGGTTGACCAAAGAGGAGCTCTGGGATTCTGAAGAAGAGCTTAGAGCGTATGTGCGTGCAGACGGCAATTACGAAAGGTTGCTGAAGGGAGAGATCGGCATCAACCTGATCCAGACTCATACAGCGATGAGCCTTGCAGTAATGGACGATTGGGTTAAATACGTCTTTGATACAGTTGACGCGATGCTCGGGGATGATAGCGCGCGCGGAGACGAATGGTCCGATGTATTCGCTGACGTGAAAAGTTTTTGCAAATCACGGACGCACAACATCTGGGGAAGCGATCGGAATGAGGACAATCCGACAACCTTGTTGCGCTACGACGTTCCTCATTGGATGCGAAGCCCACTGTCAATGCCGCTCGCTGAATTCAAACTGAGCGCCCCGGCAGCACATCAATTCGTCTTCTCCGCGGCTAAGCAGGAGGAGATGGCTGCCTTGATCAAGCGGTACGGCACCACGCCCACCGGCATTGGCAGGATCATCATCCAGATGGGCCGGAACCGCATATGGCGCGACGACGAGGTACTACCGGAAGTGAGCCGTGTGAATTGAGTCAGAAGAAAATAGCGCCCAGTTGTGCGACAGCCCAATGGCCCGAAGCACATCGGAATCCGGACCAAAGGTGTGCAACAGTAACTTCGACTTGACCGCCCTTGTCGCTGCTGAACCTGGGCTTAACGGCAACGCTTCCTTCTGGTCTCACTCTCGCATGGGAAGTGTTGTACTGTCTTGTTCGAACTGACACACGGGCATCGTTCTTAATATAGGGAAGTTAACTCGCTTACAGGGAAGTCAATAGCTAAAGACAACGGATGGAACACGCAAGTCAATCCTGGTCAATCGTTATCTTTTCGTACAACGAAGAGGGAACTCTGCGTTCCGTCATTGAATCCGTTCAACGGTTCTTCGAGACGATCGCGTGCATCAATAGCGAGATCATTCTTGTCGATGACGGCAGTACGGATAAGTGTGGCGAAATTGTGCGAGCGGCGGCGCAAGATTTTCCCAACGTTAAGGCTGTCTGTCATTCTACCAATCTGGGCATAGGGTATGCGCTCCGCTCAGGCTATGCGGCGGTTCAGTTCGAGAATGTGAGCGCAGTCCCGGGCGACGGCCAGTTCAACGTCGCTGAACTTATCCCCTATGCATCCTTACCTGAGAAGACATTCGTCTCCTTTTATAGAAAAGAGAATACGATTTATACGCGCGGGCGGAATGTCCTCTCATTGATCAACCGAAAGCTGAATGCCAATCTCCTCGGACTCAAGGTTCGAGACGTAAACTGGGTGAAAATATATAAGCGGGTTGAGCTCGAGAGGCTTCATATGAGAATGAAGAGCTCTCTCGTCGAGAGCGAGATCTGCGCAAAACTCCTGATGGGGAAAAACACCATCATCGAATGCGAATCTGTCTATCATCCTCGCAAGGCAGGGAAGAGCAAAGGGGCGAGCTTGCCGGTTGTATTGCAGGCGGCGCTTGAGACGTTGAAGCTTGTTTGCGTGGTCAATCTTTATCGGATGACGCGCAGAAAGCACTAAGCCGAGAAAACGCGTTGGTGGCAGGCAGCAACATGCGGTCGATATCCGCTTCCCGTTGCCCCGGAGTGGCTTGATGACGGCTCTCACGCGCAATACATAATCTTTCGTAACCCTTTGTAACAAATCCCAGTTCAGAGCGCAGAGCAGGTCCTAACAGTACCTGAAGAGCACCTTGGGAATAGGCGCCATGGGAGAGGTCTAAATGCTGCAAGAAACTCGATTAAAAGAGTCATCCTCAATATCGACGGCTCGTCCACTTAACGGCCAGAAAATCGACGGGCGATTGTTGTTCATTGCGCTCGCTGTCGTGACAATGATTCTTTATTTCGTCCCCTTTGTGGTGCTTGGAAATAATTCGTACATTACCATTCACGATACCCTGGATGGAGAGTTTGTCGAAAGCTATCTTCTGGTTGCGACAGGCAAGGCGCTTACGTTCGACGGGGGCGCAACCATCAACAATATCATGAATGGCCTCCCGCGTACGACGCTGCCATCGGGACTAAATGTTTCGGTATTACTCTTTTATCTCTTTCCACCAGTATGGGCTTACATTGTCAATTACATTCTTGTCCATGTAATCGCATTTTCCGGCATGTTTCTGCTTCTGAGAAAGCACTTTCTCACTGATCCGGGAAGCTATGGTATAGCGGTCGCAGTGTCACTCTGCTTCTTTCTTGTCCCGTTTTACTCGATTTATGGACTGTCTGTGGCGGGCCAGCCGCTTCTGGCGTATGCGTTTCTGAATATCAGAAATGGAGAATCCAATTGGAAGAACTACGCGATCATCTTTCTCTTCCCGCTTTGGTCCGACATCGCACTTACTGCCCCATTCATCATGACGATTGCGATTCTTATACTCGGCATTGATTGGGTGCGGTTTCGGAGCCTCAATAGACGTTTTCTAGTCGCCACGGTGCTCTTCGCGGCAGCCTATCTCGTCATCCAATTCCAACTTATCTATTCTGTCCTGGGTTCCAATAAATGGGTATCGCATCGAGCCGCCTGGAATCGCTGGACGAATCTCGACCTGATGTCGAATATCAAGAGTGCGGGCGAACTACTCCTTACGACTCAATACCACACAGGAAGCTTTGTTACGTTGCCGATCATCCTGGCCGCCTGTGGCGCGTTTGGGCTCCTGATCGCGAGGCGAAGGCGCGCGGGTGTGCTGGATATGATCGCAATAGGAATCGCTCTAATCACTTTAGAATATGGCCTTTACGACTGGATCGTACTTTGGTTCGGACGATTTATTCCGGCGTTGAGAAGCTTCAACGCGGGAAGATTCTATTGCCTGCTGCCGCCGCTGTGGATGCTTCTGTTCGCGTTGAGCCTGAAAGAGCTGAAGCGCGGCAAGTGGGGTACGCTTGTCGTCTGGTGCCTGATTCTTATTCAGGTCCCTGCAATCATGAAGTTCGATACAGAACTGAAGAACAATGCCAAATTGCTCGCGGGCAGGCATGTATATGAGCCAAACTTCAGGCGGTTCTTTGCCCAGGACCTATTCGCACAGATAGATCAATTTATCGGAAGACCAAAGAACTCTTACCGGGTTGTAAGCATAGGCATGCATCCGAGCATCGCACAGTTCAATGGGTTCTATACCCTGGACGGTTACTTAAGCAATTACCCGCTGTCCTACAAGCTTCAATTCAGGAAGATCATTGCGAGAGAGCTCGATCAAGACGCGACACTACGACAGTACTTCGACGGCTGGGGGAATCGGTGTTATATGTTTTCGAGCGAGTTAGGCGAGGACTCCCTCCACGGCGGCGGTGATTTTCGCGTGTTGCATCACCTACAGATAGATACAGACTCCTTGCGGGCGATGGGCGGCGAATATGTGATATCGGCGGCCGAGATTGAAAACAGCGCACAGCGTGGGCTGCGATTTGAGAAGGAGTTTTCCTCGTCGGATTCCTTCTGGCATATCTATCTCTATTCTGTTCTGCCCTCGGCGAGTACTCACATCGCCGGTCCCGATGCAGGAGTGAGATTGCGTACCGAGCCCCTAATGAGGCTCCCGGCAGTTGATGGAGCGGCGCGCATTTCACTTGAAGTGGAAACTGAGAGCATGGACTCGTATTCTCAGAAAGACATATGAAAGTCGCAATCGTGGGCGGAGGGATTGTTGGACTTGCGACGGCTTACCAACTCCTTCAACGTTATCCTGCCATCCACCTGCTTCTTCTCGAAAAGGAGAATGGTCCGGGCCGGCACCAGACAGGCAATAACAGCGGAGTCCTGCACAGCGGCCTCTACTACAAGCCTGGCACCCGTAAGGCGCATCTGGCGGTGCAGGGAATTCGCAGGATGGTCGAGTTCTGCGAGCGGCATGGTGTTCCATTCGAGGTTTGCGGAAAGATTGTCGTCGCCACATCTCGCGAGGAGATTCCGCGACTCGACGACCTCTACGAGCGGGGAACTGCGAACGGCCTCAAGGGACTGGAGGTTATCGGGCCGGAGCGGATTCGCGAGTTCGAGCCACACGCCGCCGGGATCAAGGCCATTCGAGTACCGCAGGAGGGCATCGTTGATTTTCCTGCCGTGGCAGGGGCCCTCACTGCTGAAATCCGCTCCCGGGGCGCCGAGGTTCGTTTCTCTTCTGAAGTTACTCAGCTCAAGCATTCAAATGGCTGGCGGATCGGCACGCGCAGCGGCGAGTACACTGCCGACTTTCTGGTGAACTGCGCCGGACTCCATTGCGACCGGCTCAGCCGCATGGCTGGAAATGTCGATTCGGCTCGCATCGTGCCTTTTCGCGGTGAATACTACAAGCTGAAGCCCGAACGCCAGTCGCTGGTCCGCAATCTTATTTACCCGGTTCCGGATCCGAAGTTCCCGTTTCTCGGCGTGCATTTCACGCGCCTGATCCATGGCGGCATCGAGGCCGGCCCCAACGCAGTGCTCGCGTTCGCGCGAGAAGGGTATCACGCATCCGACGTGAACCTTCGTGACCTGGTTGAATCGATCACCTTCCGCGGCTTCTGGCGGTTCTTGCTGCGCTATCCATCCATGTGCTGGAGCGAGTTCAGGCGCTCGTTTAGCAAAGCGCTGTTCTGCCGGTCGCTGCAGCGGCTCGTACCCGAGATTCGGATAGAGGACCTCGATCATGGGGGCGCCGGCGTGCGTGCCCAGGCACTCTCACCCTCCGGGGAACTGCTCCAGGACTTCTATTTTGTGCGTCAGCCGCGCGCCCTGCATGTGCTGAACGCTCCCAGTCCCGCGGCGACGGCAAGTCTCTCGATTGCCGACGAGATTATCGACATGATGCAGGACGCAATGTCCGCATAGCAAAAACGGGAACTCCACCCGGAATTCCCGCTCCCGCCTTTACCCATCCGAAAACAAGTTTCTACGGAATGGTTACGCTGGTTGTATTTGACGGCGGACTTTCCATTCCATTGGTGTCGACCGCCTTCACCTCGTATTCGTACGTCTGCCCGCTTTGCACGCTGCCGTCGACATACGTAGTATTCTGATCGATCGTCTGGTTGATCAGTTGATAGGTCGAGCCGCCATTCGAATTCCGATAGATATGGTAGCCCTGGATGGAGACGGGAGAATTGGCTGGGGCATTCCAATTCAACTCCACTCTATGTGACACGCCCGTACCCGTCAGCGTGACGACATCGACGGGATCATTCGATGACGAGCTGCTAATGGTGAGCTGCCCCTGTACCGTTCCGGTCGCAGTTGGATCAAATTCAACGTTGAGCGTTGTGGACTGCTGTGAGTCCAGCGTGAGGGGGAGCGTGGGGCCCTCCACCTTGAACCCGCTTCCGGCCAGCGTAACGGCGCTGATGGTCACCGGTGAAGTGCCTGTGGATTTGAGTGTGAGGGATTGGGTTGCCGGCGAGTTCACCACCACGTCGCCAAACGCTATGGCCGTGGCGCTGAATGTAAGTGCGGGTCCGCTTGCCGGCGTTTCTCCGCCGGAAGGTTTCAATTCGATGTCGAACGTCGCGGAATGACCGCCTTCATCCGCCGTTAACTTCACGGTTTCATCGGAGGTAACGTCGAACACGCTGGCGCTGAATGTGGCGCTTGTGGCGGCCGCACCGACCGTCACGCTTCCCGGCACTGTGACGGCTCCACTGCTGCTCGAGAGCTCGATTTTCAGTCCTCCCGAGGGCGCCTTGGCATCGAGCGTGACTTTGCATGCGTCGGTTCCTGACGTCGACATGGTTGAGTCGGCGCACGACAGGGCGCTCACTGAGGGGCCTTTGGACTCGCTCTCTGGCTTCAGCTGAAGATCGAATGTGGAGGTGGCGCCTCCGCCCTCGGCGGTCAGCTTGACTGTTTCGCTGGATGGAACCGCAGAAACCGTCGCGTTGAACTTGGCGCTTGTCGAGTTCGCGGCCACAGTTACGGTGCTGGGGACTTTGACCGCACCGCTGTTGCTGGATAATGCGACGCTCAAACCAGCCGAAGGTGCAGCGGAGTCCAACGTCACCGTGCAGGTATCCGTGCCGGAACCGGAAAGGGAAGATTCCGTGCACGTGAGGCCATGCACCGCGCTGCTGGTTGCATCTGTTCCCGAGCCGCTCAGATCAACGTCTTCATTCGGATCAGAAGTGGAGTCACTCGTGATCGTGAGCCTGGCTGCGGTGGATCCCTTCGCGACCGGCTTGAACTGCACCGCGATATGAAATTCGGCTCCGGGAGACAAAGTGAATGGAAGCTGATTGTCGCTGCTCGCTGAAAACGGTTTCGCATTGAGTGCAAATTTTGAAACCTGAACAGGCACCGAGCCCTTGTTGAGAAATGTGACGGTGGCACTGCTCGTATGTCCGACCTTGACTGCTCCAAATGAAAGTGAGGAGGGCGAGGCGACGAGCGTGCCTGTCGCCGCGGTCTGCCCCGCCGGATTTATGACGTAGGAACTGCATCCACAGAGGGCAATCGAGAAGATGACGCTGCCAAGTATGCCGAGTTGCCAGGGATTGAAATGATTGCTTTGAACCTTCTGAAGATGGTTTGTTCTTTGAAGCAAGAAAGCGAATATGGAATGACTGCAGTTCCCGAAGGAACTTGAAGAAGCACGATACCACAGACTCATTGAACAGACCTTCACTCCTCGCGGCCTCTGCGGGCCTCGTCTCGTCCCTGCTGACTGACAGGGATTTCTCTACGGATTGGCGCTGACGACCGACCGCGTCAACGTCACGTCAGGTATCAGTTGTGAGGTGCTAAACCCAGACTCGATCTTGAGGAAACAGAACAGGACTGGTTCCGGCGAACTTCACCAAGCCGATGAAGTTCTTAGCCTCAAAAAAAGCGGGCCGCCGGGTTTTGATGGATGGAAAAGATGAAAGGCCGCGAGGCTCGTTCTGGACGACTCCTCGGTAACCGACATCAAGACTGCAAATGGAATGGGTCTGCGTTCGCCGCATTCGCAGTACCGAGCGCGACGCGGAGACGCAGATTGTGACAAGCGCTCTGATGCAACTGGACACTACTTCAGATGACCCTTGGAATGAAACTTTGCGGATCAGGGAAGCAATCGTGCTTCCAAAGTTCCCCGTAAAAACCGATTTAGCGCCCTTTCAAATTGCAGAACTTAAATCGGTTTTCCACACAACCCATGGCGTATCCCCTCGCGGCGGGGGCGTTGAAATGTGTAATTTTTTTATCACTGCGCAAATTCTTCCAGGTAAAAAGGAAAGAAATGACCTGATCGAAACGTTTGAACTCGCGGCCGTTGCGAGTCGATAGGTGACAGGAAGATTAAAAAAGATGCCGCTAGCGCGCCGATCGATCTCTCATTATGCGATACGGCCTGATGAGGTAATAGAGAAGGCTTAGTGATTCAGGAAGCCGCATAACCGCTCGATCCCGCTCGTTGGGCCTCAGAAAATTGAGCGAGAAGATCATCGCCAGACGGTCGCTCAGGTCGAGGAGCTGAAAGTAATAGGGGACTGCGCCGCGGGGCATACTTCCCGGCGCCGTGAAGAGATTTGAGCAGATGTGCTCGGCAAGACGGGCGGCAGTCTTGTCTGCGGTGAACTTGCTCAGCGGGATCGAAGGAATTCCGACATCGGCAATCCGATGAGCCAGCAACACGCCGAGTGCGAGCGCTCTCCACAGTCCGGTTCGTCTGGCCTCCGCGATTACTTCATCCCAGTCCAACGAAGGATGAGTCTCGAGCAACTGCGCCACATCGCAGATCCAGATCAGACGCGACCATACGTGCTTGCTCGCGTGCATGCAAAGCACCAGGAGAAGAATTTCGGGCCGAATATCCGGTACCTTCGCGCCCGCCAATTCGGTTTCGCAGCGATGCGGCCAAACCCAGTCCATTCCCAGGTCTCTACGGAAGCGAGGTTGACTTAGCTCCAGTCTCCAACGAAGCTCCAGCACCATTCCATCGGCCGGCCGCTCAAAGTGATATTCAAAATAGTCGGGAGCCTTCGGTGTTCCATCGGGCTTGGCCGGCGTCTTTAGCTCGTAGCCTCGCTTGACAAGCAGCGCGGTGGCGCGCAGCAGGTCACGGTAATGAATCAAGACATCGAGATCTCCGGCCGGCCGGATGGCGAGATCGTGATAGACGCTCGCTCCCAGCAGGATGCCCTTGAAAGGCATTGCGGAGATCTTTTCGTGCTGAAATTGCCCGAGCAGGTCGATCAGTTCCGCAGCATTTGCGATGCTCTGAAATGCATTCCGCTCGTAGCCGGCCATCAAGAGGTTCTGTACGTCCGCGGGAGTCGCAATATCCAGCTGCTTGAGCTTCAGGAACAGGACCGAAGTGACTCGATGCTCCTGGGCCATATGGAGGAGTGAGTCCCAATCGCCGACCTGACTCACCAGATGCCGAACATGCTGCCTTGTCTCGTCAGAAGGACGTCGCACCACGGCACGCAAAAGTTCGCTGGAAACGCCATCAGTCGTCATGTGAGTCGGTCGCCTGGGTCATCATACGGGTCATTGGAGGTTCGAACCTTACGTTGCTCTCGAGAAGCACGCGATTCCAAACTGCAGAAAGCGTGTTCGAGCTGGATTGCAATACCACGTTTGTGCCATCCCGCATTGATGGCGCGGAGCCGTGATTTGAAAATCGCAGCAAGCACTGGCATGCAGCCTCTGTTGCTTATCCGGCTGCAAATCGGCACTCTATCGCGGATTTTCGAGTCATTCTAGCTGAATTCGATCGAGTTTCTAGCATTACCAAACAGGTAGCCGGGCCACCTTCGTTACTGAGACGCGTAGCACTTCAAAACTCGGCAAAAGCCCTTCACCGAAAAGTACCAAACACCATGATTACCAGATACACTCACGCGGATTACTAATTGAAAGGAATCATTCACAGCCATTAACCGCTATACTCCACGAGTATCAGTATTTGGATAGAACTCGATTACACGGGAGAAATTAGAACATGAACGTAGAACGCGCGGGCTCCAAAGATTTAAAAGTCAATCAGCTTCCCGACGGATCGAAAGTTATCGTCGATTCCAGGAATGACAAAGTCTTCGCGTTAAACGCGACGGCGGGTGCGGCCTGGGACGCGTGCAGCAATCCCACCACTCTTTCAAAAGTGACTGAGGATATGCGGCACTCCTTTAACCCCGGTATCACGGAGGAAATCGCAGAGTCAGCGCTCCACAAGCTGGCCAAGCAAAACCTCGTGACAGTTTCCGGCTCATCGTCCAGCACGACGCGCCGAGAGGTGCTCGCAACTCTCAGCGCTGTGGCGGTTCCTCTCGTTGTCTCTCTGACCATGGGCGAACAGCGCGCTCATGCACAGTCTACCGGATCTGGGACCGACGATGATTCGCGTCGGCCTAATGCTGTCATCAGCCATCCACCGAACCCGGGTCGTTGAGTTCGGCGCTTCTAAAAGCAGGTCAAAAAGGGCACCGCAATTGTGGTGCCCTTTCTATTTGTATCGCCTTTTCTCCTACGGCATTCATGCAGGCAGCCGGGTCAGGACCGCCAGTTGAAGTATGCGCACACAGCCGGCCCGGCGGCTTCATGGCATGATGGGTACACAAGGCTATTGTCGCGATCAACCTATGCCCGCCAACTCCAGCTTTGCGATTCGCGTGTACAACTGTACCGTCCTGCTCGTAACGCCGGACAGCAACGTTTCTTCGGTACTGGAGAGGCTGATCCTTCCTACCCTGCCTCGAATCGAGACAGCTGGAATTCGGGCCGATATCTCGATCCGCGTCGCGCAGTCAGGAGCGCAGCTGGAGCTTTTCATTGACGATTTCTTGGTGAAAGCGGCTGCCGCGGTTGAGGAACTTGTCGTCGCTCTGATCAAAGTGCTGGATGATGCCATCGTGGCACGTCTTGACCCTCTGCGCGCGATTCACTCGGGAGCTGTCGGCTGGGGCGGACGGGTGATTCTCCTGCCGGGTTCGACACATTCCGGCAAGTCGTCGCTGGTAGCGGAATTGTTGCGGCGAGGCGCCGTCTATTTTTCCGACGAATACTCGCTGATTGACGACCAAGGCTTCGTGCACCCTTACCCGCGCCCCCTGCTGTTGCGCAACGGCCAGCCGCGCCAGGTTCCGGTGCTTGCGTCTGAACTGAGCGCCGCGGTTGCCGATACGTCTGCCCCGGTTGGCTGGATTTTCGCTCTACGCTACGAGCCCCAGTCGGCTTGGAACGTCGAGCGCATGGCGCAGGGTGAAGCGGTGCTCACGCTGCTGAGGAACACGCCGCATTTCCTCTCTGAATCTCCGGAAATGGTTGCAGCCTTTGCGAAGGCCGTTGCCGGCGCAAGTTTCTATGCGGGGCAGAGACCTGATGTAGTTGAGGCCGCCGATCATATCCTGCAAATGATCGACGGCCCCGTCTGACGCAAGTTGATTGAGTCCGTCCGGACCGGAGATTCATGCCGGCCCGTGCGTCTTTTGCGCGCTACGGAACGGTCACGCTGGTCGTATTCGACGAGGGGCTTTCATTCCCCACCGAATCGAAGGCCTTGACCTCATACTCATACGCCTGACCGCTCGCCACGGTGCTGTCCATAAAGGATGTCTGCGACGCACTTGTCGAGCCTACCTGCGCATAGGTTGCTCCGCCGTCGGGCGACCGGTAGACGTTGTATCCGGCCACCGGGTTTGGGTCCGAGCCGCCCGAAGATGCAGTCCAGGTCAGGTTCACTTCATGTGGCTGTCCTGTCCCTCCCAGAGTAACGACGGCATTCGGGTTGGTGGAGGAGGTGCTGACGATGGTCAGCTGGCCGCTCGCGGCGCCGGAACTCGAAGGATCAAACACCACACTCAGGTTTGCGCTTTGGCCGGGATTCAATGTCACCGGGAAGGTCACTCCGGAGATCGAGAACCCTGGTCCGGTGACGCTGGCCGAATTCACCGTCACGGGAGATGTGCCTGTGGAGGATAGTGTGAGGATCTGCGTGGCCGGTGTATTGATGACGAGCGTTCCGAATGAAATGCTGGTGGAGTTGAGGGAGAGAGTCGACGTGCCGCCCGCATTCAGCTGGATCATGAAGCTCTCCGTCACGCTTCCGGAGCTTGCGGATACTGTTGCTGTCTGCGTGGAACTGACCGATGCCACCGTGGCATTGAAGCTGGCGCTCGTCGCGTTCGCTGGGACAGTGACGGAGGCGGGGACAGTGACCGCAGTATTGTTGCTGGCCAGATTCACCACCATGCCGCTGCTGCCCGCCGGCCCCGACAGGGTCACGTTGCATGCGTCCGTTCCCGCTGCCGACATCGATCCGGTGGCGCAGGTGAGTGCGCTGAGCGCACCGGGAGCGGTGGTGCCCTGAGCGCTCATGTTCACGGTCATATTGCCTGTTGACGAGTTGCTGTAGATGGTCAGGACACCGGTGTACTGGTTCGTGCCCGGCGCATAAAACTGCAGCGTAAGGGTTGCGGACTGGCCTGGATTCAGCGTCGCCGGCACGGACAGGCCTGTGGCGGAGAAGAGCGATCCGGCCACGGATAGCGCCGAGATGCTCACCGGCCCATTTCCGGTCGAACTGAGCGTGATCGATTGCTTTACGGTTTGTCCCACGGTGACATTGCCGAAGCTAACCGAGTTTGCGCTCAGAGCCAGTGTTGGCGTGGTCGCATTCAGCTGCAATGCGAAGTTCCTGGTGACACCGCCATTGCTGGCTGCGAGGGTAGCCGTCTGCGATGAGGTCACGGCCGATACCGTTGCGGTGAAACCCACGCTGGTTGCGTTTGCCGGTATCGTGACAGACGAAGGCAACGAAACGGCAGAGTCGCTGCTGGAGAGACTCACGCTGAGCCCGCCACTCGTTGCCGCCGTACTCAAGCTGACTGTACAGCTATCCGTTCCAGCTCCAGTGAACGAGGATTGGGTACAGGCAATCGCGTTGAGCGGGCTCGAAGCGGTGCTGGTGCCCGTTCCGCTCAGGTTAACCATCGAGGTGGGACTCGAGGAGGAGTTGCTGGCGATGGACAACTGGCCGGAAGCCGATCCCGTCACCGTTGGATCAAATTGCACGGTCACTTTCGCACTTTGGTTTGGCTTCAACGTCACGGGTACTGCCAGCCCGGAGATGGCAAACCCCTTTCCCGAAACCGAGGCGGCACTGACGGTCAGAGGGGCTGTGCCGGATGAGGTCAGGGTTACGGATTGCTGACTCGCTTCATTCAGGGCCTGGCTGCCGAAGTTGAGACTCTTGGAACTGAGACTGAGGGTCGGGACATAGGCATTCAAGTTCAGCGAGAACGTCGCGGAGGATCCATTCTCCGTGGCGGTCAAGGTCACGTCTTCTGCCGCACTCACAGCCAGAACGCTGGCCGAAAAGCTTGCGCTTTTGCTGTTCGCTGGGATGGTTACGGTAGCCGGAAGGGTGACATCGCCGCTGCTGCTGGTCAGGTTCACGTTTGTTCCACCGCTACCCGCTGCTGCGCTCAGGCTTACGGTGCACGTGTCGGTGCCGGCCCCGGTGATCGAGCTGTTTGTGCACGTCAGCGAATCGGTCGCAGTAGCGGCTGTCTGCTGTTTCTTGCCAGTACCGCGCAGTTTCACCGACGCCGTGGGCGTGATCGTGGAGTTACTCGCAATGCTGACCGTGCCCGTGGAAGAACCGTCGCCTTGGGGCTTGAAGTGAACCTTGAAACTCAGGGTGCTTCCGGACGCAAGAGTCACAGGAAGGTCGCCCTGTCCGTCGATCGAGAAGTTCTCGCCGGAGACGCTCAACTGCGAGACCTCCACGGCCTCCTTGCCCTGGTTCGTTACAACCACCTTCGTATTTCCGGAATTTCCGACGCTGACCGTGCCGAAGTCCACCGAATCAGGTGAGGCCGCAATGGTTCCAGTCGAACTGCTGCTGCTGCCGCCGCTGCCGCCCGAGCCCGTCGATCCCTTGACGTTATAGGTGGCGCCGCAACCTGCCAGCAAGCCACTGACAAAAATGAGAGCGAGAAATGTGAAGAGGGAGGACCTGGATCCTCGGTTGGGGCTTTCCATGTGGAAGCGCAAGGACTCACGGCTGGCACCCCCAACCGTGGTCCCGAGTGGCGAAGTTCTAAAAAAGCGAAAAGCGAAATTAACCATTCCCATGCCTCAACGGGCCCGACTCTGCGCACATGTTTCCTGTCAGGCCCGCAAATCCCTCTCGCAACACACGAAGAGGCGAATGCCCCAAGGCTGAGCTGCAAATGTCATTGCAGCAGTGATGATTGTCACTAAAGTGCTAGTCGGGAGATTACCATGGAGGGATATTTTGTAAACTATTACTTTTGATTGATTTGATTCCAGAAATCACGGTGTTTTTCCACAATTTACCCGTGATTTTTGACGAAAAAACAGGGCAGTTTAGAGCCGGTGAAGCGCCCAAAGGTAACAAACTGAATGATTACTTGAACAACAAGCGCTTCGAGGGCCATTTCCGAGCGTCTCAGCATGCGGAAACCTCTGGTTACATCGGTTTTGTTTGCGACGTCGCGCGAAGTCTTGGCTCGAGCACAACTCGCGCTCAATCGTTGAAGCGTTCGCGACGGGAAGCTTTGGATTGGGTTTGGCTCTTACGCGATGATGGCGCTGCTTCTTAACTCGGCGAGGATCCGCTCCACGGCTTCGTCGGCGGCCTTCGATCCGGCATCGGAGAGGCTCATGCGGATGGGCTGTTTGGGGTCGATGGTGACGGCATAAAGAACCACCCTTGGCTGCCCGCCCTGCATGTAGAAGACGTCAAGCAGGTCCTTGACCCCCACGTCGTGCGCCGTCAGGGTCGGCGGGTAGTCTCGTGAGAACTGCGGGGTGGTCCTGGTCACGGTGCCAATGGGGTTGCCGTCGGCCGCCGCGTCGATCAAGTAGATCTGGTCGGCTTCCTGGAGCGGCTCGAGCAGGATGAATCCGCCCGTGCCGCCGTCCAGGCATTCAACGCCCTCAGGCAATTCGTGCTTCTCGAGGGCCTTCACGATGTGGACGCCGACGCCTTCATCACCCATCAGGACATTGCCGAGCCCGACGACCAGCGTTTTCTTGTCTGCCGCCACCGATTCCTCTCGTGCAACCGGGCGGCTAGTTCCCAGTCCCTGGTCCGTCAGGCCCTGGCCTTGCCGTTCCTGGCTGTTCGACCCGATCGAACTTCCATCCGCCCACGATGGAGGAGATCGTGCCGCGGCCTTCAATGTAGTCGTGGTAGAAGGAAAGATACACGTGAACCACGATGAAAGCCACAAAGAACCATAGAAACAGGTGATGCCAGAAGCGCACGCCGAACTCGCCGCCGAGCAGCGGCACGATCCAGGTAAACATCCGTGGCAGCCAGGCGTTGCTCATGCTCGAGTACAGAGCGAATCCGGTGATCGACTGTGCCACAAATGCCAGGAACGTGAAGAAGTAGATGAACGCGGCCAGGGAATTGTGCCCGGTCGAGATCGATCCGTGCATCTTTACCTGGAGCACGTCGGTTTTGATGACGTCCACGATCTCTTCGCGCTGCGATTTTTTCAGCGGGAAGAAGTTGTTCCACTTCGCATACTTGTTGCCCACGAATCCCCAGTAGATGCGCGCTGCAAAGTTGAACACGTACACGTACGCGGCAGCAAAATGCAGGAACCGCACCCACCCGAACCAGTACTGCTGATAGGCTTCCGCCGCATACGCGATCCGCACCGGCCGGCCGATCATGTATCCCGTGATGCACAGCAGCGTCAGCGCGATTGCATTGATCCAGTGGTATGCGCGAACCGGCAGTTCCCAGACGTACACCCGCCGATATTCCACCGGCGCGCTGCCGTTCTCCTTGAAGAAATCTCTTACACCAGTGCTCTGTGTGCTCATAGCCATTACTCGAACGAGATTTGGTGAAGATGCCGGCCCTGCGGATCGTATAAGTGCACCGCACAGGCAAGGCACGGGTCGAAAGAATGGATGGTGCGCAGGATCTCGACCGGCTGCTCGAGGTTCGCCACCGGCGTTCCTATCAGCGCAGCCTCAAAAGAGGAGCGCTGCAGCTTCGCGTCCCGTGGAGAGCCGTTCCACGTCGTCGGCACCACCAACTGATAATTGGCGATCGCGCCGTCGTGGATCTTGATCCAGTGCGCCAGCGCGCCGCGCGGAGCCTCCACCAACCCCACGCCCTCCGCATCGGCGGGCCACGTCTTCGGCTCCCATTTCTCGTTGTTGAAGGTGGAAACCTCGTTGATCTTGACCCGGTCGATGAGCTCGCCGTAGAACTCCTTCAGCCAGATCATGCTCAGAGCGGCGTCGAGGCCCCGCGCGGCCGTGCGGCCCAGCGTGCTGAAGAGCGCATCCACGGGAACACCGAGCTTGCCTAGCGTCTGGCCGACCAGTTCCTTCACGTCCGCCTGGCCTGCCGCATAGGAAACCACCAGGCGTGCCAGCGGTCCCACTTCCATGGCGTTGTCTTTCCACCGCGGAGTCTTCAAGAACGAGTACTTGTCGAATCCTTCGAGCGTCTGGAACGGAGGCTTGGGACCCGTGTAGTTGATCTTCGTTTCTCCGGCCCACGGGTGCACGCCCTCGTTCTCGCCGCCGTCGTAGCTGTACCACGAATGCGCGATGTACTCCTTGATTTCCTGCGAGTCCTTGGCATTGACTGGATAGACATGGCTCAGGTCGCGGTTCAGGACAGCTCCACGCGAATATTTGAACGACTCGGGCTGGTTATAGCCTTTCGTCGGGAAATCGCCATAGCTGAGGTAGTTGTGCAACCCGCCGCCCCACTTCGCCCAGTCCTTATAGAAGGAGGCAACGGCCAGCAGGTCGGGGATATACACCTCGTTGACGAAGACATCGGCCTGGTCGATCAGCCGCTTCACCAGGTTGAGCCGCTCGCCGTTGATCGCTGCGACTTCATTGATATTGATGGAGCAGGGAACTCCGCCCACCAGGTAATTCGGATGCGGGTTCTTGCCGCCGAAGATCGCGTGGATCTTCACGATCTCCTTCTGCCATTCCAGCGCGTCCAGGTAGTGCGCCACGCCGATGAGATTCACCTCGGCCGGAAGCTTGTAGGCCGAATGGCCCCAGTAGCCGTTGGCGAAGATTCCCAGTCCGCTATCCGCAAATGCCTTGATCTTGCCCTGAACCTCGGCAAAATAAGCCGGCGTGTTCTTGTCCCACTTCGAAAACGATCCCGCTAGCTCGGCGGCTTTCTTCGGATCGGCTTTCAGCGCATTGACGATGTCGACCCAGTCGAGCGCATGCAGGTGGTAGAAGTGGATCACGTGGTCCTGCACGTACTGCGTGGCCATCATGATGTTGCGGATGATCTCCGCTGTCGGCGGAACGGAAATGCCGAGCGCATCCTCAACCGAACGGACGCTGGCCAAGGCATGCACCGTGGTGCAAACGCCGCACACGCGCTCTGTGACAGCCCAGGCATCGCGGGGATCGCGGCCGATGAGGATCTTCTCCAGACCGCGGACCATCGTGCCGGCGCTGTATGCGTCGGTGATGACGCCGTTATCGACCACTGCTTCAATGCGCAGGTGGCCTTCAATACGAGTGACTGGATCAACGACAACTCGTGTCATGGCTTATTGCTGCTCCTTCTTTTCCTCTGCGTGCACTTCCGCGATCACTTGTTTCTTGCGGATGTTGGTGGCGACGGCGTGGGCGGCCACACCGGCGATGGTCGTGAGGCCGACCACCGTCCCAACCGTATCGGCAGTGCTCTCGATGCCGAATCCAGGGAACGATGCCAGGTGCTGGTAGAACGGACCGTTATCCCAGAAACCCGCTTCGCTGCAGCCGATGCATCCGTGCCCTGACTGAATCGGGTAGCTTGTGCCCTCGTTCCACTTCACCACCGAACAGGCGTTGTAAGTGACCGGGCCGCGGCACCCCATCTTGTAAAGGCAGTAACCCTTGCGCGCGTTCTCGTCGTCCCATGACTCGACGAACAGCCCGGCATCATAGTTGGGACGGCGATAACAGGTGTCGTGGACGCGGCGTCCGTAGAACTCTTTCGGGCGTCCCAGGCTGTCGAGCGCCGGAATCTGCCCCAATACCAGCAGGTGCGTCACCACCGACATCATCACGTCGGCGATTGCCGGGCAGCCCGGCACATTCACCACCGGCTGGTTGACGATCTTCGAAATCGGAACCGCGCCGGTCGGATTCGGCTTGGCCGCCTGCACACCGCCATAGGAAGCGCAGGTTCCCCACGCAACAACGGCCGCAGCATCCGCTGCGACCGTTTTCAGAACCGATTCCGCCGTCTTGCCCTGGAGCATACAATAGACGCCGCCGTCCTTCGTCGGCACCGCGCCTTCGGCCACGAGGATGTACTTGCCTTTATGATCGCGGATGGTGTCGTTGAGGCTTTTTTCGGCCTGGAACCCCGACGGCGCCATCAATGTTTCCTGGTAATTCAGCGACAGCACATCGAGCAGCGCGTCTGCCACGATGGGGTGCGACGACCGCAGGAACGACTCGCTGCAGCCCGTGCATTCCTGGAAGTGCATCCAGACTACGACCGGTTTTTCTTTCTTCTCAAACGCCTGTGCAACCTGGGCCACCCCTGTCTTGCCCAGTCCCGCTGCCGCTGCGGCAGCCGCACAAAACCGCATGAACTCTCTGCGGCTGTATCCTTTTCTTTCCATCGATTGCCAAATCGACTCGCCCATGCCTACCTCGCTCAATGCCCATGACACAGAGCAGCCAGGATCAGGTTCCCCACCCAACTTCACCTTGGCTCTCGGTCAAATGAGGGCACGGTACGTAATTCGAATCACGATCGGCTGTGAGCGCTGTCACATGTGTTGTAAATCACGCACTTTGCGCACCAATTTGCTCAATTGTGAGATGGCTCACATCGAAAAGGAGGAGGTTTTGGAGGGCACGAGCGAAACATGAGTGACATCACGCGATGAGCTTCGGCAGCCGGAAACGCGGGCTACCTCTCGGTGACACATGTCACGAAAGTGTCAATCTTATTTGTTCCTCGCGAAGGAATCTCCGCGTTCCCGCCTCCCACAGGGTTTACAATTTCGCCGGACCGGATTCTGCCGGAAATCTCCGTCTGAAATTCTTGATTTGCTCGCAGGAACAAACTTTTCTGGCATCGTCAGCTTTGAACGCGGAGGAGAAAAATGAAGTATCGATCTCTCAAGTCTGTTTGTGCGTTGGTGGGTTCCACCTGTTTGGTTCTCTTGCCCATGGGATGTAAGAAACAGCCGCCAATCACGTTGGCGTGTAATGCCACACCTCCTGCAGTTTTCCCGGGCGACCCAGTCGCCGTGACAGCCACTGCCGGATCCGTCAGCACCAAGAAGAACAACAATGTCGTCTACAACTGGACCGGAACCGGGGTTACCGGGAACGGCGCTTCTGCTTCGGTGGCGACGGGTTCTCTCGACCCCGGCAGCTACACGGTGAAGGCTGACGTGAAGGAAGGAAAGAAGGGCAAGGAAGGACTGAAGCCCGGACAGACAGCCGAGTGCTCCGCCAATTTCACGGTCAAAGAATTCGAACCGCCAACGGTAAGCTGTTCCGCAAGCCCGACGACGCTCAAGCCCGGTGACAGCTCGACGATTACAGCCACCGGCGCCAGCCCGCAGAATCGGCCGCTGACGTACAGCTTCTCGGCGTCGGCCGGATCGGTGAATGGCAGCGACAATACCGCTACCTTCTCCTCCACTGGCGCTCCCACCGGCCCGGTCTCGATCACCTGCAAGGTTGCGGATGACAAGAACCACAACGCCAGCGCCGACACCAGCGTATCGATTGAAGCGCCGCCCCCGCCGCCGATTCCACACGTTCAGGCTCTCTGTTCAATGTCGTTCGATGCCGACAAGCGGCGCCCGAACCGGGTGAACAATGAGGGCAAGGCTTGCCTCGACGAAGTCGCGCTCGACCTGCAAAAGGCGCCCGATGCCAAGCTCGTGATCGTCGGCGACTCCGATGCCAAGGAAAAGGCGAAGACTGAGAAGCAGCAGGCATTCGCCGCCAAGCACAAACATGCCAAGGTTGAAGACCACGCTGCCCAGCGCGCTGTGAATGCCAAGGATTACCTGGTCACGGAGAAGGGAATCGACGCTTCGCGCATTTCGGTTGCCTCGGGATCGGCAGACGGGCAGAAGGTGGAAGACTACCTGGTTCCGGCCGGCGCAACCTTCGGGAACGACGTGCAGGGCACCACTCCCGTCGATGAGACGACCGTGACGCCCGAAAAGAAGCCAGAGCACCATCACCACAAGGCCGCGAAGTAGCGGTCGCGCAACACTCCGCATTAGCCACCGTATTGGCCCTCGTCCCGCAATGGGATGAGGGCGCGGGGGTGCTGTACACACGCAAATCCACTCTGCATTGGCGCTCTCACCGCCACGAGCCAACCGATCTGCTGTCCAGTTCTACAGCCAATCGATTTTCGGGGATCCGGCCCGCACGGCGGTGTTCATACCCCTTGCGTTCAAAGGGGAGTTGTGCGATCCTTCCCTTGTGATCCAAGGGGTGAGAATGGAGAACGCGAAGCTCGAGTTCTTACGGGGCACTCTCGACGTCCTGATCTTGAAGGCGCTGGTCTGGGGCCCGTTGCACGGCTATGCCATTACGAATCTCATTCGCCGCCAGAGCGATGATGCGCTGCTGCTTGAAGAAGGGACATTGTATCCGGCCCTCTGGCGCTTGGAGAGCAAGGGCTTCCTCGAAGCAGAGTGGGGGCTCTCCGAGAGCAATCGCAAGGCAAAGTTCTACCGCCTCACCGCCGAAGGCCGCCGTCATCTGCGCCAGGAAGTAAAGACGTGGGAAGCCTACGCCGCGGCTGTTGCCAAGGTGCTTGGCGCAACACAACCGCCCGTGCCCGAGAATGCCGGCTGAGAGGTCAGCGATTTTGAGTCTTCAGCACTCCGCACGGCAATCGGGTTATCCTCGTGGCAGCGCAGCAAGTTCCCGGGGCTGACGCAAGGCTTTCCCGTTCCGCTCTGGTGAAACGCGCCAACTGCATCGAGGAGTCAGAACGCCATGCGATCCCTGCTCAACGATGTCTCTCACTCCCTTCGACGGCTGAGCAACGCGCGATGGTTCTCGATCACCATCGTGTTTATGCTCGCCTTCGGCATCGGCGCAACCACCACCATCTTTTCTCTCATCGAAGGAATTCTTCTTCGCCCGCTGCCATTCCAGGATCCAGCCAGGCTGGTTGAATTGGGCGAGCACGTCGGCAACAATCCCGGCATCGGCGCCACCACGCGGGACTTCCGTGCCTACGCGGCAGAGAGCAGCGCGTTCTCATCCATGGGCGGCTACGGTGGCATAACATTCGAGCTGGCTGGCGGTGCGGTTCCTCGGGATGTTCCCGGCGCGCGCCTGACCGCCAGCCTCTTTCCGACGCTTGGAGTCCAGCCCATCCTTGGCCGCGTTTTCTCGCAGCAGGAAGATGATGCGCATACGCTCGTCGTTGTCCTCAGCTACTCGCTCTGGACGGACCGCTATCATCGCGATCCGCACGTTCTGGGTTCGTCGATTGAGCTCAGTCGCAAGGAGTACACCATCATCGGCGTAATGCCAAGGAACTTCGAGTTTCCGCTCCAGGTGGGCCGGCTTGACCAGACCCAGCTGTGGGTTCCGATGAGCCTCACGCCCGACCAGCTTTCAGATGAGGCGGCCGGTTTCTGGGGATTCCGGATGGTGGCGCGCCTGAAGGACGGCGTGACATTGGCTGCGGCCCAGCAGGACGCGGCTCGCGTGGCGCAGCAGATCATGCGTAGTTTCCCCGCGACCATGGCGAGCATCAAGATTCGCGGCGACGTCGCGCTCATGAGCGAATCGGTCACCGGCCCTGTCAAGCCGCTGCTACGAGTCCTTTTCGTTTCGGTCGTCGTGGTCCTGCTCATTGCGTGCGTCAATGTGGCGATTCTCATGCTGGTGCGCGCTGTGCGCCGGCACCGCGACTATGCGGTCCGGATCGCCCTGGGAGCGCGCTCTGCCACCATTCTTCGCGAAACCATTCTGGAAGGGCTGCTCCTGAGCCTTGCCGGTGGCGTGCTGGGCCTGGCGTTCGCAGCCGTCGCGCTGCGGGTTGGATTGAACATGGTGCCTGATGAGCTGCCGCGCATGGACTCCATTTCCATCGACGGTACAGTGGCGGTCTTTGCCATCGGACTCGCGCTGCTCACCGGCATTCTCTGCAGCCTCGCGCCGGCATTCGTCGCCTTGCGTACCAATCTCATTGCCAGCCTGAAGGAGACTCTCGGTTCCGGTGCCGCAGGCCACGTCCGGCTGCGGTCCACGCTGGCGGTTGCAGAGATCGCCATTGCCATGCTGCTGCTCACCTTGTCAGGCGCCTTTCTTCGCAGTTATCAGAAGATGCTGTCCATCGATCCGGGAATCCGTCCCGAGCATGTGCTGGTGGCCGATTATGCGTTGCCTGAGACGCAATACCCGAACGACGGCGCCGTGAAAGTATTCGACCGCAGATTCATTGACGAGCTCGGGGCCAAGCCGGGCATCACGGCGGTCGGGATCGGCGACACGCTGCCGTTGTCAGGAAACTCCGGTTTGTCTGCGTACACCCTGGAAGGCGAGAGATTGGAAGGTTGGCAGCTCAAGTTTGCCGGCTTCGGGGCCATCGACGGCGATTACTTCCAAGCCCTGGGGATCCCGCTGCTGGCGGGCCGCACCTTCACCGATCAGGATCGGGCTGACTCGCCGTTGGTCGTCATCGTGAGCAAGTCGATGGCCGAGCACTCGTGGCCCGGACAAAACGCGCTTGGCAAGCGCATGCATGTGGGGAATCCGAAGAAGGGATATCCATGGGCCACGGTGGTTGGCGTTGTGGGCAACACCCGCATTGCCGCGCGCGACCAGCAGGGCAACGATCAATGGTATGTGCCGGCGCAGCAGCCGGCCATCCTCTACGGGACAGAACCTTCCGCTGCGCGCGAAGTGCCTCCGGCGGGCGTCATCGTGCTGCGGTCTGCGCTGCCGTCGGAACAGATGGCTGCCCTTCTACAGAAGTCTGTTGCTGTCATCGATCCTTTGCTGGCGCTGGACCAGGTGCGAACCATGAGCGAGGTCATCTCGAGCACCGAGGCGCCGCGGCGCATCATGACGGAACTGATCGGAGGGTTTGCGCTCGCCGCGCTCCTGTTGGCGATTACGGGCATCTATGCCGTGATGTCGTTCGCGGTGTCGCTGCGCACACAGGAGATTGCGATCCGCATGGCTCTGGGAGCGCAGCGCGACCGCATTGCGCGCTTGATTCTGAGTTCGGGAGCCACCATGGCTCTATTCGGCTGCGCAGCCGGCATTGCAGGCTCGGTTGCCGCGTCACGCCTGGTGCAGTCGTTTCTCTTCGGCGTAAGCGCGACCGATCCTCTGATCTATGCCGCCAGCGCCGGGGCCATGCTGGTGGTCGCCATCATCGCCTGCACACTGCCGGCAGCACGCGCTGCGGCGGCCGATCCGGTCAAGGCTCTGCGGTCAGGACAGTGATCAATCGTGCAGGTTCTCATTGCGACGGGGGCCGTGGTGGCAGCTGATCGTGGATGCTCCTGGGCGGATTCGGCGGAGTCAGATGGACACCGTTGCTGCTCACCTGCTGAAGGGGCCGGTGGAACTGCGGCTCCTCGAGTGGCTGCGTAAATTCCATGGTTCGGCCGGTCTGAATCTGAAGGCGCCGCTCCACTTCCTTTCCGTAGGCAGTATCCAGGAGGCCCGATGGGGGAACGTTGACCTGCGTGAGGGTGTCTCGCGATCCCACGTAGAGCATGGCGTCGGCCACGTCTTCCATCTTCTGCGCATTGGGAGCGACCACTCCGCCGGTGAGCACCGGATTGGCCGGGAGCTCGCCAACCCAGTTGCCCTGAAGAGTCACAATCGCCGGAGCCTTCCACGCGTCGAAACGGTGATCCAGATCGGCGTATGCTCCTACCGCGTTGGTGCCGAAGACAACGAGATAGGGCTGCACGCCTGCAGCGCGAATCGCGCGCTCCACAAGGCCCGGACCACTTCGGCGCAGAAAATGTCCCGCGCCCATAACCAGCAGGGCGCGATGATGCGGCGCCAGCACTGCGTCCTTCACCACTTGCGCGTACCACTCGTCGCGATGCGCAAGGTAAGGTCCGAGGTCCTCAGCGTTGTGAATCTTCTCCCAGTCGCCGTAAGGATCGCCGAGCACGATGCGAATCTTGTGCCCTCCGGGTCGTTGCAGGTTCGAGTCACGCACGGCCTTGTAGAACCACCCGTACACAGGCGAAACCGGTCCCACCGCGCCGATGACATTGCGCCACGCCTTCTCGATCTGCTCCTGCGGCACGTCGCCGCCAGCGATATAGCGGTCGACGGTTTTCTGATAGAGCGAGTTGCCGAACTCCACCACGATGTCATCGACCTGCGATGCGAATACCGGGTCTTTTACCAGGCTGCACAGCCATTCGTATTCCTGCTGGTTGCCGTGTGTTTCGCCAAACATGACGACCTGGTGCGCGCGCATCAAGCGCACCATGGCCTGCGTCGCGTTCTCGACATTCGGCTGGCTCATCGGCATCGCGTTTGCGGGATTTGTTTGAGCTATCGCCGCCGCTGCGTAGTGGGCTGTGGTTGGAGCACGAGGCGCAAACGCGTCGCTCGCTGGTGCCACCGAGATCACCGCACCGTTCCTCGATGGCTGCGACGCGGCCGACTTTCCTGCTGCGAATCGCAGTGCGATCGCATCGGCCCCGGTGGAGAGCAGCCGCGAGCCTGACGCTGTTTCGCTGGATCGCGAAGAAGCCGGCGAAATCGCGAGCCTTTGCGCGGGAGCGGCAACCGGTGCGCCGGCAGGAACCGGTTCTTGAGCACGAACCGATTCCTGGGGCGGGCGCGAATGGGCCTGAGGGTTTGCCTGCGTTTGCGAACTGACATTTGCTGTTCCGGACGCCTTGGCCTGTGCGGGGGTCTGAGTAGAAGTATCGAGCTGCTGGGGTTGGTTGAGCCGCTGCATCACTCTCTCGATGGGTGAAGTCAGCTGATTCGGAGGCGTGAGCCGCTCTCCGATATCCCGGCCCATTACCCAGGAAAACGTGAGGATCGCTGAAAACGCGAGGACGGTCCCCAAAAGGATGGCACCGGGCCGTAATGGATCGTTGTGCAGGACCTGGAACGGGAGCGCCCCGGGGCCGTTGGGTGCGAGAGATGGCTCCGAACCCGCGGAAAATGAATTTTGATAAGCCAGCGGCAGCCCGATGATGAGATCGGTGACCAGGTCAACGCACAGGCGCAGTCTTCGCGCGATGCCCCGCTCGTCGCGAAGACGGTCGCGAAAGAGTTGGAGCGCTTCTCGTTGATACTCTCTGCGGAATCGGGAAGGGAACAGCTTCAGCAGGCAGGCGTAGATCTTCTCAGACATAATCCCCCCTGAGAATTCGTTTGGCCCGGGCCACGCGCAACAGGTCGGCAAGCCGGTCGGCTTCGGATCGAGCCAGCTTGCGGCCCGATGTTGTCCATCGATAGATGCGGCGTCTTTCGCGCCCACTTTCCGATTGGTCGTCGCGGCCTACCTCTTCAATCAGTCCGTCCTGCAACATGGCCTGGATGGAGCTGTACAGCGTTCCCGGGCCCAGGCGCATGCGGCCATTCGTCTGCTGCTCCACCTGGCGCATGATGGCGTAGCCGTGCAACTCGCCGTCGGCAAGCGCAAGCAGGATTTGAAAGGCGGCGGCGGGAAGTGGATCGAGTCTTCGTTTCGGCATGTTCGTTGCTCGATAATCGATATATCGATGAACGAGCATAGGGCCGGGCAAAAATGACTGTCAAGCATTTTGCCGTCATGACTTTTGTCATATACACAAAACCTGGCGCAACGCGCAGTCTGGATTCAGTAGAAAATGCCCGGCCGGGGCGCGTACTTTGCCGAAGGCAGCCCGATGACTAAGCCTTGACGTCGATTTGCAACTGATTCCCTTAGACATGCGTTCAACCAGGTACGTTTCTGCCGTTTCTGCACCGCGCGGCGAAAGGTTGCGCATGGATGGAAAGTTCATTGCACGCAGGAAACTGACAGCGAGAGAAGCTGTTCTCTTTCAGATTGGCATCCTGGCAGTCATCCTGCTTGTCCTTCTCGGTGGAGTCCTGGCGGGTTGTGGCGGATCCTCGACCCCAACGACTTCGCAAACCCCAGCGCCGACGATCACGTCTTTCGCTGCCAGCCCTGCGAGCATCAACGCCGGAGCCAGCAGCACGCTGAGCTGGTCGACTTCGGGCGCGACGAGCATCACGATTACGCCAGGCACATTCACATCGACTTCTGCGAGCGGCACGACGTCGCTGAGCCCTTCGGCCACGACCACCTACACGCTGACTGCGACCAATAGCGCCGGCTCGGTAACAGCAACGGTAAAGGTAACGGTCGCGGCGCCGAGCCTACCGCCGATCAACTCGTTCACAGCCAGCCCGACGAGCATCGCCTCGGGCGCGAGCAGCACGCTGAGCTGGTCGACTTCGGGCGCGACGAGCATCACGATTACGCCGGGATCGTTTACGACGAGTTCGGCCAGCGGATCGACGATTGTAAGCCCGACGACAACCACCACCTACTTACTGACTGCAACCAACTCCGCCGGTTCGAGCACCGCAACTGTGAAGGTGACCGTAACAGGATCGGGCCTGCCCCCAATCAGGTCGTTCACGGCGAGCCCGACGAGTATCGCATCAGGTGCGAGCAGCACGCTCAGCTGGTCGACTTCGGGCGCGACGAGCATCACGATTACGCCGGGATCGTTTACGACGAGTTCGGCCAGCGGATCGACAAGCGTGAGCCCGACGACAACCACCACCTACTTACTGACTGCAACCAACTCCGCCGGTTCGAGCACCGCAACGGTGAAAGTGACCGTAACTGCGTCGGGCGGGCCGCTGACCATTACCACCACATCCTGCCCGGGCGGAACGCAGAACACCGCCTACGCGGGCTGCACCATCGCGGCCAGCGGCGGAACTCCTCCCTACACATTCAGCTTCAGCACGAGCGTCAACTATCCTCCGTTGCCTGAAGGCATGGTGCTGAATGCATCGACCGGCGACATTACGGCCGCGATCATTGGCGGGCAGGGCACCTATGTTCCCGAGATCATCGTGACCGATTCAGCCAGCGCGCAGGCCACGGCCGATATCAGCTTCGCCATCAATGGCAGCAACGCATTTATGGCGAATATCTTTCCGTCCACGTCGATCTTTCATCATCGCGTGGATGCGGCCACCACGGGTTTATCCGTAGATGCTTCTCCGGCCGCTGCCATCTACAGCGGATATCTGACGGCTACCGTGAAGCCGTTCTTCGGCGGGGCCGCCTATGAGAATTTTCCCAACGGCATCCCGGCCATCGAGGTTCCTTACAACCAGCCCGACGTTTCGGTTTCAACCACGGTGTACCAGTCCTATTTCACATCCGGCCCGATTCCGTCGTATGCTCCCGTCGAGGGAACGAGCAATTCGAGCGGCGACCGGCATGTCCTGGTCTATCTCGAGGCGGGCGGCGGAGCCAATCCAGCGCTCTACGAGATGTGGCAGGGCATCTACGAAGATGGGCCCTGGACCGATTCATCGAATGCGCTGTGGCCCAACGTGGCGGGAAACAACCTGACAACGCAGGGCCAGGGTACCTCTGATGCTGCGGGACTGCCCGTCGCCCCCCTGCTGGTGAATGCCGATGAGGTCATCGGAACGGGAACGCCGAGCGCGCCGAAAGGCACCATCCAGCATCCCATCCGATTCACGCTGAACCATATGCTGAACTACTGGGTGTGGCCCGCAACCGAGACAGCCGGCGTGGGAAGCTGTGTGCAAGGCGGCGCTACGATTCCGACGGAGTCGCAGATTTCGCAGGCGACGCCGCCGACGAGCTGCTCGATGACGGGCCCGGCGGGCGAGATCTACCGACTCAAAGCTTCCGTCGCGACTCCGGGATGCGCGGCCACAAGCCCGCAGGCTGCCGTCATCATCACTGCGTTTCGCAACTACGGAATCATCCTGGCGGATAACGGCGACAGCGGTGGCCTGATCGGCACGCCCGATGCCCGCTGGAACGATTCAGACCTGGAGTGCCTGACAAGCCTGACGCTCAGCGACTTTGAGCCGGTGAACGTGTCGAGCCTGATGGTCACCAACGACAGCGGCCAGACGCAGTGAGGCAGGGGACAGAGAGACAGGGAGCAGGCGGAGCAGCTGTCTGTGAACAGTTGTTAGTGATCAGAGAAAACACAGAGAGACAGTAAAGCAGCGAATCAGAGATTGGAGTGCTCGATTCGGATTCCACCCCTGTTGTAAACGAGGCGTTTCACTGTTCCGAGCGGCGGTCGACCACTTTGTAGTCGCCTGGTATCTCGAAAAAATGCGGCTCGGGCTCGGAGGTGCTCAGTTCTTTGATGGTGAAGACCTGCGTGCCGGTATCGGGCGACGAGACGGTTGATTTGAGATTGAAGCCGAGCTGTGGAGAGAACCAGAATTCGCGCATGACCACCATGGCCTCGCTGTTACCCATCACGCCGGGATTGATGGTGGTTGTCTCGCGGTAGCCATGGGCCTCGAGCCCTTCGATGGCGCCGATCCCAAGGTCTTCGTGCTGGCGAAATCCGCTGCCGTCGGGAAGTGCTCCCGACGTTCCGATCGCGGGTTCAAATTTTTCTGTCGTCGTGCGGTGATAGGCGTAAAGGTCGCAGACCTTGGTTCTGGTGATGCAGTTGAACCAGGTATGGAGTTCGGGATCGGTGATCTGAAAGACATCCATCCACGACTTGAGCTTGCCACCCTTGGGAACGAGGATCCAGCGCTCCTGGTAGATGCGTCCTTTGCTGTCGCGCACAATGTGGCGTTCGTTTGCGAGCGTGTAGGTGCCTCCGGAGCCGAGGGGGCGCGTCCAATCGGTTGCCAGAGTGAGGCTAAACGGAGCGCCGGCCTTCGGTGGAACGAAGATGCTCTCCATGCGGCCGTTGCCGCCGCCGTCGGTCATGCGGACGACGGGGGGCTGGGGATCGGCCTGGGCCAGGGCAAACGGAATCAGGACAAAAGCTGTTGCAAAGGAGACAACGAACAGCCGGATGCTCATCGTGATCCTCCGACGTGGCGAGTATACGCGCATCGGCGGAGCCTTTGACGCGATATCTGCGCGGCGGTCATGTGGCTCTGGGTCTGGCCGGTGTGTCATGCCCTGTGCTACCTTACGGAAAACTTGCGAGACGCGCGCCCCGGCGTGTCTATATTCGGAGGTCGCACAACGTGTCGACCACATTGATTGAAAAACCAGGCGTGATTGAGCCGGCGACCGATCGCCGGTCCACGGTGTCACCGCCCGTGCGCAACGTTGCCGTCGATGCCTATCGCGGCCTCGTGATGCTGCTGATGATGGGCGAAGTGATGCAATTCTGGCGGGTGGCGCGCGCCTATCCCGATAGCCTTTTCTGGCACGTTTTGGCCTGGAACCAGACGCATGTGGAGTGGGCCGGCATGAGCCTGCACGACACCATTCAGCCCGGGTTCACATTTCTGGTCGGCGTGGCGCTGCCGTACTCGATCGCCAGCCGGATCAATAAAGGCCAGAGTTTCGGGCACATGATGGTGCACACAGTGTGGCGCAGCCTGTTGCTCATCGCCCTCGGCATCTTTCTGCGCTCAACGGGGAGCTCGCAAACCAACTTCACCTTCGAAGACACGCTGACGCAGATCGGGCTTGGCTACAGCTTCGCGTTTCTGCTGGCGTATTGCCGGCCGCGCGTGCAATGGATTGCGCTCGGAGCGCTGCTCTTCGGCTACTGGCTGGCGTGGGCGCTCTATCCTGCGCCGGGACCGGGATTCAATTACGCCGCCGTGGGAGTTCCGGCGGACTGGCATCATAACTTCACCGGTTTTGCTTCGCACTGGAACAAGAACAGCAACCTCGGACAGGCATTCGATCTCTGGTTCCTGAATCTGTTTCCGCGCGCGTCGCGCTTCGCGTTCAATGACGGCGGCTACCTGACGCTGAGCTTCATCCCGACACTGGGGACGATGCTGCTTGGGTTGAAGGCCGGGGAGTGGTTCCGCGAGTCAGCTCCGAAGATCCCGGTGAAGAAGTTTGTCATTGCGGGCGTGCTGCTGATCGGCGCGGGGGTGGTGCTGCATTTCACCGGCATTTGCCCCATCGTGAAGCGCATCTGGACGCCGGCGTGGACGCTCTTCAGCGGAGGCGTGTGCTTCCTGTTTCTCGCCGCGTTTTCGTGGATCATCGACGTGAAACAGTATCGGCGCTGGGCGTTTCCGCTGGTCGTGGTCGGCATGAACTCGATCGCCGCGTACCTGATCGCGCACCTGTGGGAAGACTTCATCATCAATAATCTGCACATCAACCTTGGAAACAGTGTTTTTCGCATCTTCGGTTCCGGCCTGGAGCCGTTTATGCTCGGGGTGGCCGTGATGCTGGTGTACTGGTTCTTCCTGTATTGGATGTATCGCAGGCGGCTCTTCCTGCGCATCTGATTGTCTCGGCCAGGTACGGTACCATGCGTCTGAACGATGTCGACTGCGCCGATCACGTCCGCAAATCCATGCCTGCGCGGATCAGTGCTGGTGCTGATCCAGTTTGACGTGTGCGAAGAAATGAGGCTGGAGCAGCTGCAGCAGGCGGTGAACGCGCGGACGCAGCCGCAGCCCAGCATGAAACAGTCGGCGCCGGCCTACGTACGCTATCACCGGCCGCCGGTGGTGGGCCCACTCGATCCGCTGCTGCTGGAGAGCGGCGAGAGTCTTCGCGGCGAAGTCAAGTACTACGACTACGGCGTGGCCAGCGTGATCTATCAGCTGCCATTCGAAGGCGACTGGGAGAGCCTGGTGCGGCTGGCGAGCCGCTGGGTGTGGGACATCGATTTTGCGTCGCGCGCCGAACCGGTGGTGCGGCAGAAGCTCGAGCGCGTACGCAGCGCGATGATCAAGCCCTACGACCGCTGGTTGAGCGAAGACTATTTCATCTTTCATGTGCGCGAAGCCGAGGGCGCGCCAGCGGCAAGTCAGCTGACCCGGGACCACGGGCTGGAAATCGCTCAGGTCGTTCGCGGGGATCGCCAGCCGCTATCGCCTGCTGAAAGCACGGAAGTGCTGAACTCGCAGGTCTCCTACTACGCCAATGACGTGTCGGTCATCGGATGGAATGCGGCGTTTGTCTATGACACCACGGCGGGAGCGGAAACCTCGATCCAGCTGCTGGAGTACGCCAACTCGCAGCTGCTTGAGTTTCGCCACTACGACGAGTTGCTGACTGGAATTCTCGACAGCGTTTACGATCTCCTTGGCCGGAAGACCGGCTTCTTCGCTCGCTGGGGACTGGCGCGGTCGGCAACGAGCCTGCACAAGGTTCTGCTCGAAGTGGCTGAGCTGACCGAACGGGCGGATAACGCGATCAAGTTTCTGAGCGACATGTTTGCGGCGCGCTTTTATCGTCTTGCAGCCGCGAAGGTGGGCGTGCCGGATTACAAGGACCTGGTGGCGCGCAAGCTGCGCAATGCCGAGGAGCTGTACCGCTCGATGGTGGAGCAGTTCAACCAGAGCCGGGGATTCCTGCTTGAAGCGATCGTGGTATTGATTCTGCTGATCGAGCTGTTCTTCCTGTTCAAAGGGAAGCCATTTTGAACACTTACGCTAAGGCCGGTGTGGCTACGCGAACGGGCTGTACAACCGGCTTTTCGGCCATCCTGCGCACGGTAAGGACGGTGATGTCGTCTTCCTGGCCGAATTCTTTGGCCGCGTCGGCGATATAAAACGCGGATTGGTTGCTGAGGTTGTGCACGCGATCGAACCCGAAGAGCTCGCCCGATGGTCCCCGCGCCTCCACGACTCCGTCGGACATGAGGAGCAGGCGATCACCAGGGTGGAGATAGAGACTCAGTTCGTCGTAGCGGTTCTCGGCAAGGGCGCCGAGCGGGAGTCCGCCCGGAAGCGCGATCTCCTGGCTGTTGAGATACGGAGGAAGGTGCCCGGCATTGGCGATCACGAGCTCGCCCTGCGGACCGAACCACATGGCCTGGCACGTGGTGTAGCTCTCGCTGCCCTTTAGCACGCGATTCAGTGATTCGAGAATTTTTGCCGGCCGCTTCTCGTTAATCCTGCGCAGCGCTCCCACCAGCATCGAGACGTTCATCGCCGCTTTCAGCCCATGTCCGGCGACGTCGCCGATCACGACGAGGAGTCCGCCGTCGCCTGTCGGCTCCAAGTGGAAGAAGTCTCCCCCGACTTCAGCTGCCGGCGTGTAAATGGAGTCGACTTCGTACCCGGGCGTTTCCACCTTCTCCTGCGGAATCATCAGCTCCTGTACGTTGCGCGCGGCGGCCAGTTCGCTGTTGGCGCGTTCCTGGTCGTGCTGGATGCGCAGGAAGCGCACAAAGATGATGAGCACGATGGCCAGCAGGCCGGCAAAGTCGGCGATCGAGGCAAAGTGAATGGGCACCATGCCGGCCTGAAGGGTCAGCGGGGAATGGTAGGGACGTCCTTCCGCATCGCTCATCACGCCGGTCACGATGGGTTCCACCACACCCACGATGGTAAGAATCAGTGGAATGAGCAGCAGGCCCGCCTCGAAGTTTCGCCGTACAGTGGAAACGATCAGGGTGATGAAGATGAACAGGAACCATCCCGCGATCCATCCGATGCTGCCCACCCAAACGATCGCAAGGAGAATGCCCGCCATGGTGCTGTGCCCGACCATGAGCAGCGTAGGACCGACAAAGGCCAGGATGGGAGCGGTATATCGCAAACCAACGATGTACCAGCGCTTCCGCAGCGCGAGAAACGAGACGAGGAATTCGAAATAAAGGTAGGCGGAGATGACCACCAGCTCAGCCATCATTGCCGCATACAAGAGCTGGTCAATCTGCGCGGAACTGCCGGCCAGTTCAATAAACCCGATCGGGGCCTGCACCAGCTCATGGAGCGCGAGCCACAGGTATTCATAGTGGCCCTTCTGACTGAAGTACAGCGCCAGCAGAAAGACCGAGAGCACCAGCAGCAAGATCGAGTCAACCAGCCGTGGTACACGCTCGAACAGGCCGTTGGCCGACCAGATCTGCAGTTCCTTCTGGAGATCTTCAGGATGGCCGAGTACGAGCGTTCGCATGTGAAAGAAATTGGTATAAGCCGCCAATCCGTATGGGATATAGAAGGTTCGGACGGCCAGGGTCAGCTCGGTGTCGGAGGGGGCGAGGTCAAGCTTATAGATGCGAGAAATGTCCTGGTAGCGGTCGGGTGCGTTTCCATGTGGACCTTCGGGATGGACCTCCTTCCCGTTGGCGAAGACATCGACCCCTGGACCGCCGCCCATGCTCATCGTGGCGCTTTGCGAGACCGGCAGGGAAATCAGCAGGGCGACGGGGCCGTGGTTCGGAGCCAGCCTGATGTGGCTCCGAAACCAAACGAAGAGCCGCTGTTTGCCGTCGCGAAGCCCCGCCATCTTGTCTGGAGGCGGCCCTCCATTAGGCTGATCCACGTCTTCCAGATCGTCGAGTGATTGATCGGCTGCGCGAACCTTCCACTTCGAATCGTCAAAGTCGGGGCTGGCAGCGCCTTGGTCGGCGGTGATTCCGACCTTCCAATGGGAATTCAGGGTGAGCGGGGAGCCAAGCCGGGTGGCGTCAAGCGGGCCGGCGCTCTCAGACGTGGCGGCCGGCGGGGCGGAAGGAGCGGGCCTTCTCCAGAACGGCGTCCGATGTGCTAGCTGCGCTGGTGTTTGCGCGCCCGCCAGGCAAAGGAACAGGGCCGCCGCAACAGCCGGTTTCAGCTTGAGAACGCGAGCCAAAATGCCTCCTGCTTCCGCATGTTCCCTCACTTTAATTCACTTGGCCTCAAGGTCCAATACCAAGCCCGCTTCCCCTGGGGCTCCGGAGGAGAGAGAATGAAGCGATGGGGCGGGCGTTTCCGCCGGGTCAACTCTGCCGCCATTTTTTCTGTGACGTTGCTGACAACCTGGTGAATACTAGCGTCTAACCAGTTGGAGCAGCGCGGATTCACCATGGGGTAGGGTGCATCCGGGCCGGAGGTAAAATCGATGCGCACAGCTTTCATTGGGCTCAAAGCAGGCATGCTGGCCGGGCTGGCTCTGGCGGTCGCTACGACGTTGGCGGCCCAGTCCAGCGCCCAGAGCGATCCTGCAAATTCACAACCGCAACAGCAGCCCCCGGCGCAACAGGCCCCTGCCCAGCCGAGCCAGCCCGCAACGCCGGCCTCGAGCCAATCACCGTCTGATCAGGCAAGTCAGCAAGGCACCGCGCCTGCCAACGCCCCCAGCGCACAGCAGCCCGCCCCAGGTACCACCCCGGTTGCAGGCGATACACCTCCACCCGCCCAGCAGGCCTCGGACGATTCGAAGAAAGACAAGAAGCACAAAAAGGACAAGAAGGATACGGATTCTGCGGATGACGACGCCGGCACAGATCCGGTCAAGGGCGATGTTCCGGCCAAGAACGTCGATCCCGACAAGGTGATCGATGTTGGCAGCCAGATGGGAAGCATCAAGCCAGGCAGCATCCAGGACGTCAACGCTGTTGGGAACCGGAACATCGGCGGCCGCGGGATGGGCAACTGGTACTCCACCGACACCGAAATCAAGATGGGGAAGACCTACGCCGACCAGATCGAGAAGAGCACCCGGATGATCACCGATCCCGTGGTCGACGAGTACGTCAACCGCATCGGCCAGAACATCGTGAAGAATTCCGACTGCAAGGTGCCCTTCACGATCAAGGTCATCGACTCCGATGAAATCAATGCCATGGCGTTGCCGGGCGGCTTCTTCTACGTCAATTCCGGCCTGATCCTGGCCGCGGACGAGGAAGCTGAAATGGCCGGCGTGATGGCGCATGAGATTGCCCACGTTTGCGCTCACCACGCGGTTCGCGAGCAGACCAGGCTCAACTACGCGCAGCTCGGCACGATCCCGCTGATCATGATGACCGGGTATAGCTGGACCGGCTATGGCATCTACGAGGCGGCCCAGTTTGCGGTACCCATGACGTTCCTGATGTTCTCGCGCGAATTCGAGGCGCAGGCCGACTACCTCGGCGTGCAATATATGTACCGCTCCGGATACGATCCTCAGGCGTTCATCACCTTCTTTGAAAAGGTGCAGGCGCTGGAGAAGCGGAAGCCGGGACTGGTGGCGAAGGCGTTCTCCGATCATCCCCAAACGCCTGCACGCATTCTCCACTCACAGGAAGAGATTGCCCGGATTCTTCCAGCAAAGGATGAATATCTCGTCACGACGTCGGAATTCAACGACGTGAAAGCCCGGCTGGCGCGCATCGAAAACAAGCGTCGGCTGCTCGACACCAAGGGCGGCAAGAAGCCGTCGCTGCGCAGGGCGAGTACCGACAATGGCGGGGCTAACCAGCAGGCGGGTGATGACAATTCCAATGGAAACGACCGGCCGACGCTGCACCGGCGCGAGGATCAGAATTAGCCAGGCGTTATTCTCCTAAGCACGACAACCCTGCCGTGGCGGGACAGAGCAGAGCCTGCCACGGCATTTTTTTGCGTCCTAAATCCAATCTTTCAGGCATCTTCGGGCTCAATGACCCTAGCCGTTGGGTAATGAGTCCAGTCATGACCCAACCGGAGGGGTTCAAGATTGGAGGAGTGTGATCCTCGTCGCATCGCCAATCCGCTGGTGCCCATGAACTTCCGAAAAATCTCTGAAAAACCTTGAAAGGATCGGTGAATTCGCGATATATACAGGAATACCGGCATCCTCCGCCGGGAATCCTTCCGGGGGCAATCACCGCCATGCGTAACTCCGCAGCTCGCTCGCACCTTCTCGTCCCTGAAATACGGGAAGTCATGGATATCCGTCAGGCTTCGGACTACCTGGGCATCTCTCCTGACACTCTGTACAAGTACGCCTCCGAGGGATTCGTACCCGCATTCAAGCTCGGAAATCGCTGGCGCTTCAAGCGCTCGCGCCTCGATGAGTGGATGGACCGGCAATCGGAGCTGAATTCCGCCGAGCCCGATCCCACGCAGAAGAAACCCGTCAAGCCGGCGATGTGAGGAACAGGAATCGGTGATCGGGGATCAGGAATCCACCGGTCAATCGGAAAGCTTCGCTGCCAGTTCTGGCGCGTTTCTGCGTCTGCTTCGATATCGTCGAGAATCGAATCGAGCTTTGAATGAACAGACCATTCAGGCTCTCCGGTTTGTACGGAAGGTCATTGCTGAAGGCTCTCACAGGGCCTGTGGTTGATCGGTTCCTCCCTGAGTTAGCATGAGGCATCCCCCGGAGGCTTGCGTGAGACCCAATCGGCGGTTGCCGCCTGTCTGGCTGATGGGCCTGTCGAACACCACCCTGGGCATGATCACGGGATTTGCTTTCTTTGTCGTTCCCCAGTTGCTGGCATCCGACCATGTTCCTGAGTGGAAGATAGCCGGAATCACAGCCGTTGCCATGTCCCCGAACTTCTGGTGTGTCCTGTTCGGTCCGATGCTCGACGTGCGCTTCAGCCGGCGATGTTATGCGACAGCCTTGGCTGCTTCGGCGGCCGCCTTTCTCATCCTCTCGTTACTCAGTGTTCATCATCTCGCGCTTTTCGAAGCCGCGCTAACTCTGTGCGTTGCCACCGAAGCTCTTTCGGGGGCCGCACTGGGCGGCTGGCTCTCCGCGGTAGCCCGTCCTGAAGACAAGAATGTTCTCAGCAAATGGATGAACATCGCACTCACGGGCGGCATAGGCATCGCGTCGGTGCTGGGCGGCGAACTCGTCCGGCATCTGCCGGTCTTGCTGGCAGCGACGATCCTGGCGGCAATCGTTCTGCTGCCCACCGGGATCTTCATGGTGATTCCGGCGCCGGGACCTGACGGCCGGCTCGCGGCGGAGAGCTTCGCCCAGTTCAATCGCGATGTTCTGGCTCTTGTTCGCCGGCGCGAAGTGGTGCTCGCGCTGGTACTCTTCCTGTCGCCGTGCAGTTCCTTCGCCCTGGCCAATCTGCTCGGTGGGCTTGGCGCTGATTTTCATGCCTCGGCGCGGGCTGTCAGCTTATCCGGGGGAACCGGCGCCATCATTCCGGGCATCGTTGGTTGCACACTCTTTCCCATCATCGCCAGGCGCCTCCCGCTGCGCCTCTTCTATTTGGCCAACGGAATCCTGGGCAGCCTGTTCACTCTCAGCCTGATCGTGCTGCCGCACCAACCGGGGACGTTCATGCTCGCCCTGGTGGGTGAATACCTGTTTCAAGCCGTCGGTTTTGCCGTGCAGATCGGTCTTGTGTTTGAAGTCATCGGTGAAGACAACCCGCTGGCGGCCACAACGTTTGCATTCCTAACTGCTGCCACCAACGTTCCGGTCACATACATGATGCTGGTAGACGGCCGCGCCTACACGCCGGCCGGGCTCACCGGGACTTTTGCCGCGGACGCCTCGATCAGCATCGTCGCCTGCATCCTGATGGGCCTCCTGCTCTCGAGGTTCGATCGCAAGAAACTCACAACCGCAGTCGAAACAGTGAGCCCTGCCGGCTGAACCGGAGTCGGTTCGGTCATCAACGCCGCCCCTGATCTCCGATCATTTATCCTTTTTCAAGTGGACCACCTACGCCGCATTGGCCAGTTGCGCCGCCGGATGAATCGGGCCGGTCTTCCCGGCCTGCTGGTCACGCATCTTCCCGATTTGCGCTACCTCTCCGGATTCACGGGATCGAGCGCCGCGCTGGCGGTGACCCGGCGCTCCGCGCGCCTCTTTACCGATGGGCGCTACACGGCGCAGGCTCGTGAGGAAGTCAACAACGCCAAGATTGACATTGTCTCGAATTCGCCGGCGTTGAATGCGGTGCAGTGGCTTGCCGCGCAGCCGGGCGTTGAATTTGCCGCCTTTGATCCAACGCAGACCACCGTCGCCGATCTTGCCCGCTGGCGTTCGGGGCTGCCGTCGAATCTGCGCAGAACGTTTCTTTCCGCGCTTTCGGCCCCGCTCGTCGAACCGCTGCGGATGGTGAAGGACGAGGACGAGCTGACCATCATGATCGAGGCCGCGCTCATCGGCTGCTCGTTGTTTGATCACATCCTGACGGTCATTCGCCCGGGCATCACTGAAATCGAAGTTGCGGCTGAGCTAGAGCACCAGGCGCGCATCATGGGAGCCGAGGGCATGTCGTTTGAAACGATTGTCGCGTCGGGTTCACGGTCCGCCTTGCCGCATGGCCGCGCGACCAAGTCGCGCCTGCCCGTGCGCGGCTTTCTGACCCTCGATTTCGGTGTTATCCTCAATGGTTATTGCTCGGACATGACGCGCACTGTCTACCTTGGCGCTCCGAAGACCAGCGAACGTGATGCTTACCATTCGGTTCTTGAAGCTCAGCAGGCAGCTATAGCGGCTGTGGGCGCCGAGGTGAAGTGCGCGGATGTCGACGAGGCAGCCCGCAGTGTATTGCGCAAGGCGGGACTGGCAGACGCGTTTTCCCACTCCACCGGCCATGGGGTGGGCCTGGAGATTCATGAATCGCCGCGCGTGGGCGCCGGACAGGCCACCCGGCTCCTTCCCGGCATGGTCATCACGATCGAACCGGGTATCTACATGCCGGGCAAGTTCGGCATTCGCATTGAAGACATGGTGGCTGTGACCCGCAATGGAGGGCAGGTTCTGACGCCCGCGCCCAAGGCCCTCATCGAGCTTTGATACAATCGCCACGCTGAGTTGAGAGAAGCAAGGACGAATGAAACCACAGGATTTGCAGGATCTGAAAGAGCTGATCGCCCTGCTGAAGCAGGAAGGGGTTGCCGAGTTCGATGTCGATCGCGGCGATCTAAAAATCCATCTCAGATTCGGCTCCCCCGATCCCATCCCAGTTGCACCCGCTGCTGCTTCCGTCGCTGGATCGGCTCCCGCGCCTGCGCATGCGGTACACGTCGAACGACCTTCTGAGCCGCCTGCCGTCGAGCCGGATAGCGGTGTTCACCTCGTCAAGTCTCCTATCGTAGGCACGTTCTATGGCTCGCCCTCACCCGGTTCGGCGCCCTTTGTTTCCCCCGGCGATCACGTTGAAAAGGGGCAGGTGATCTGCATTGTCGAGGCCATGAAGCTGATGAACGAAATTGAGGCCGATGCCGCCGGCACCGTCGTCAAGTGCCTCGTCTCCAATGGACAGCCCATCGAGTTTGGGCAGCCGCTCTTTTCCATTCGGCTCAATTGAGATCCGCATGGAGGAGCCTTAACTTACCTTTTCGGGTTGCCGTTTCGTTCGCTTGCGTCAACTCGAATGCTGTTCCCAGATTCAGGTTCGACCGGGTTTTGCGTTCATCGCGAGTAAAAAGATCCCCGCTTTTGAAGGGCATTGAATGTTTAGCAAGGTACTGGTTGCCAATCGCGGCGAAATCGCGCTGCGGGTGATGAATGCGTGCCGCGAACTCGGCATTCGCACTGTCGCCATCTATAGTGAAGCCGATCGTAATTCTCTTCATGTTCGTTTTGCTGACGAAGCCATCTGCATCGGGCCGCCGCGCCCGGCCGACAGCTACCTCAACGTGCCCGCCGTCATCTCCGCAGCAGAAATCGCCAACGTCGAAGCCATTCATCCGGGCTATGGGCTACTGAGCGAGAACGCGAACTTCGCCGAGGTTTGCCGCGCGTCGAATATCAAATTCATCGGGCCTCCGCCGGAAGTGACGCGCCTGATGGGCGAAAAGGAAAAGGCGCGCCAGGCGATGAAAAAGGCCAAGGTGCCGATCCTGCCCGGCTCCGACGGTGTGCTCTCGACAGCCGAAGAGGCGCTGGAATGGGCCGAGAAGGTCGAGTACCCGGTCATCCTCAAGGCCAAGGCGGGCGGCGGCGGACGCGGCATGCGGATCGTGCGCTCCGCCGAGGATCTGCCGAACCTGTTTCACGCCGCCTACACCGAGGCCGCCAACGCGTTCGGCAACGGCGAACTCTACATGGAGAAGTTCATCGAGCAGCCGCGCCACATCGAGTTCCAGGTGCTGGCCGACGAGCACGGCAACGTGGCGTCTCTCTTCGAGCGCGAATGCTCGATCCAGCGGCGGCATCAGAAACTGATTGAAGAAGCGCCGTCGCTGCAAGTCACGCCCAAGATGCGGGAAGAGATTGGCCGCACCCTCGTCCATTGTCTGACTGATATTGGATACCAGAATGCCGGTACGATTGAATTCCTGATGGACGAGGATCGCGAACTTTATTTCATCGAGATGAACACGCGCATCCAGGTGGAGCACCCGGTTACGGAGGCCATCACGGGGATCGACCTGGTGAAGGCGCAGCTTCGCATTGCATCAGGAGAGCGGCTCGACACGATTTTGCCGAAGAAGCTTGAACTGCGGGGCCATGCCATCGAGTGCCGCATCAACGCTGAGCATCCGCAGAAGTTCACGCCATCGGCGGGGAAGATCACGGCATTCAACGTGCCGGGCGGCAACGGGGTGCGCGTGGATACGGCGCAATACGCGGAGGGCGTGGTGCCCCCATACTACGATTCGCTGATCGCAAAGCTGATCACGTACGGCGTCGACCGCGAGGAAGCGATGGCCCGCATGGAACGCGCGCTGAGCCAATTCATTGTGCAGGGAATTGAAACGTCGATCTCGCTGCACCAGGGAATCTTCCAGGATCCCGATTTCCGCGAGGGCAACTTCGATACGAAGTTCATGGAGCGTTTTTTGGCGAAGCGGACGGAGTGAGCAACTCGGCATTGATCTGGTCATCCTTATCCGATCGCCCCATTCGACACAGCGCAGCCGCCTTGTGTTGCTGTATATTCACAAACGGTCCGAGAACCATTGAACCTTGTCATACGTATTATTTCCGAGGAGAAGGACGATGAGTTTGAAGCTGGGTACACGGGAAGTGAAGAGAATCATCATTATTGATCTGAATGGACGCCTCACCATGGGCGAGCCATGCGCCGCAATCCGCGATGAAGTGCACGACCAGCTGCGCCAGGGATGCACGAAACTTTTGCTGAATCTGGCCGAAGTGAGCTACATCGACAGCGCCGGTCTCGGCGAACTGACGTCTGCCTTCACTTCCGTGAAGAACCGCAACGGCCAGCTCAAGCTGCTCAGCTTGACCAAGCGCGTCCATGACCTGATGCAGATCACGAAGCTGTACACGGTTTTTGATGTGTACGACGACGAGAAGAAGGCCGTTGCCTCGTTTGGCTCTTAATCAAATCGAAACGGCTCCCACACGTAGAACGCAAAGGCGCGGCAGGGCGGTGCGCAGAAGCGCTGATCGAAAGCGCGCGTCGGCCGCGCAGGAAATCGGCAGCGGCATCTTCTCGAGGAAACGCCGAGAATGTTAACCGCCTTATATCCGGCGTCCTTTCAGCTGGTTACTGCTTCACCAAATCTTTACCTCAAAAATTCACCCCTGCTCCATTGCGTGAATCTCGATGGTCGCGCTTTCCTTCTTCGCGGCCGGCGACCCCAGAGGAGGAGAAGGAGATGAGGTCATTGAATTGGAGGTTGGTGCCGGCACCGCCCGGTTTGGCGCGGACGCATCTAAGTGCCAATGAACTCCAAACTCAAGCCAACCCACACGCAGCCCGGCGGCTTCAGCGAAAAGAAACCCAAGCCGGATGATGGGGTCGTCAACGACTCGCTCGGCACAACCGACTCCGCAGACTCAACTGGCGTGGAAGACGAGAAGGAAACCGGGGACGCCAAGACGCGAAACCGGAATACTCGCGAAGACTGAGGGGCGATCTGATTCCGGAAACGGGCGTCGGGTGGTCATGCGGTGTTTGCTGCTGCCGGTCGGCGTGTAACAATTGACCCGCAAGTCAGGGGGTCTCGCCGGGTTCATGCTCCTTGGAGCGCCGCTTCGTTCTGCCTTTTTCTCTTGCCTGGTTGCCGGTGCACTGGTCGCATCCGCGCAAAGCACCGGATGGACTGCCTACAACGGCGGAGTCGACGGCGATCATTATTCGCGGCTTGCGCAGATCAATCGCTTCAACGTGGGCCGACTCAAGCTTGCGTGGCAGTTCGATACCGGGGAAAAAGGGCAGATCCAGACCAATCCGCTTATCATCGGGCACACGCTCTACGCCTACACCCCGACGCAGAAGGTGATTGCGCTCGATGCGGCAACTGGAACGCTCAAGTGGAAATTCGACTCCGGCATCATCGGGACCCAGCCCGCGCGCGGCATGGCCTTTCTTGCCGAAGGCCACGGACGGCTTTTCGCAGGGGTGATGAATTTTCTCTATTGCCTCGACGCGGAGACAGGGCAGCCCATTGCCGATTTCGGCGAGAACGGCCGGGTCGATCTTCGCAAGGACCTCGGCCGGCCCTATGAAACGCAGTCCATCGTGCTGACTACACCGGGCGTGATCTACAAGGACCTGATCATTGTTGGTGGGCGGAATCCTGAAACGCATCCTGCACCGCCCGGATACGTCCGTGCCTATGACGTGCATACCGGCGCACTGCGCTGGACCTTCCACACCATTCCGCTGCCTGGAGAACCGGGCTATGACACGTGGCCGAAGGATGCATGGAAGACTGCCGGCGCGGCCAACAACTGGGCCGGCATGTCGCTCGATGCGCAGCATGGCATTGTCTACGCGCCGACCGGCTCGGCCGTGATGGACTTCTATGGTGGCGACCGAGCCGGCGACGATCTCTACGCCAATACGATTCTGGCGCTCGATGCGGCAACGGGGAAATTGTTATGGCACTTCCAGGGCGTGCATCACGATATTTGGGATCGCGATTTTTCTTCGGCTCCTGCGCTCTTCACTTTGCACAAAAACGGCAAGGCAATTCCAGCCCTGGCGCAAAGCACCAAGCAGGGATATGTGTACCTCTTCAATCGGCTGACGGGAGAACCGCTGGCGCCGATTCACGAGCTGCCCTACCCGGCGAGCACCATTCCCGGCGAAGTCACCTCTCCTACGCAGCCCAAGCCTGACTGGCCTGAGCCATTCGGTCGCCAGCGCCTGACCGAAGACATGCTGACCCATCGGACTCCCGAGGCGCACGACTGGGCTCTCAAGACGTTTCACACCTTCCGCAGCAACGGGCAATTCCTGCCGCTGGCGATCAAGCAGCCAACCATTGTTTTTCCTGGATTCGACGGTGGCGGCGAATGGGGTGGCCCGGCGCTCGATCCGGCAACCGACATTCTCTACGTGAACGAAAACGAGATGGCATGGACGGGTGCGCTGATCCCGGTCGAGGAAAGCGCCAGCCCCGGCGAGAAACTCTATCGCGATCAATGCGCCGTGTGTCACGGAGTGAATCGCACCGGCTCGCCGCCCGCGTTTCCATCGCTCATCGGAATTGAACAGCGCGACACGCCGGCCAAGATCGCAGCCACCATTCACAGCGGCGTCGGGCGCATGCCGTCGTTCCCCAACATCAACGATCAGCAGATCGCAATCCTGATCGATTACCTGCGCACGGCGGCGCCGCCGGAAAAGCAGAAGGAACTGACGTCGGTTCCGGCGGAAGCGAAGCCCGGGCAAACTTCGGCCGATGACGCGGGTGCGGCTGTTTATCGCGACAGCTGCGCCATTTGTCACGGTGATCATCTTGAAGGCATTCCTCCGGGGTTTCCCATGCTGATTGGCGTGGGCAGCCGGCTGACAGAGGCGCAGATCAGCGGCCTGATTCACGAGGGGAAGGGAAGAATGCCGCCCATGCCCGATCTCGAAGGCGAACAGCTCGCATCGCTGTTGCGTTACCTGCGCAGCAGCGGTCCTCCGCCGATAGAAGCGGCAGCTCCCGCCGAGGGCGAGGACCGCTACACCTTCTCGGGATACAGCAAGTTTCTTGATCCAGACGGCTATCCGGCGATTGCGCCGCCATGGGGAACCTTGAATGCTATCGACCTCAAGACCGGCAAATACATGTGGAAGATTCCATTCGGCGAGTATCCCGAGCTCGCAGCCCAGGGAATGAAGGACACGGGCTCAGAGAACTATGGAGGGCCGGTGGTGACGGCGGGTGGCGTGCTCTTCATCGGCGCCACCGTGTTCGATCACAAATTCCGCGTCTTCGATAGCCATACCGGAAAACTGCTGTGGAAATACGACCTGCCATTCTCGGGAATGGCGACACCGTCGACGTATATGATTGACGGACGCCAGTATGTGGCGATTGTCTCGAGCGGGGGCCGCGACCCGAAGGGGCCCGTGGGCGGCGCGTATGTGGCGTTCGCGCTGCCGCGGGCATCGACCCAGGAGAAAACCACGACTGTCCCTTCGCAATCGGCCAAGCCGTGACTCCGCGCCGGCAGAGTTTGCTCCGATCAGGGACGAAGCTGGGTCGCGGGGGCGAGCCGGCAAGCCCGACCTATTCCTGTGGAAAACTTTATCAGTATTATCGCTTTTTCTTCGCCTTTTGGGTCCCAACTCGGGTATGCTGGCCTTCGCAACATGGAGGTTGCACGCATGGACGTTCAAAAGGAACTTATCGACGAATATGACCGCGAAACCGATCGCACGCGAAAATCCCTCCAGGCCATCCCCGACAATGCAGATTTTGCCTGGAAGCCACACGATAAATCGATGGCGCTGGGCCGCCTCGCATCGCATGTTTCCGACACCAACGGCGACTGGGCCATCCATACACTGACCCGCGACAAACTCGAGTGGACGCCGGACATGAATCCCAACGACCCTACCACCAAAGCCGCGCTGCTTGAACGTTTCGAGAAGCAGGTGGCCGAGGTGAAGCCGGCGCTGGCAGGCATGACACCGCAGAAATGGGACTCGAACTGGAAGTTTGTTGCCGGCGGGCAGGCTTGGATCGATGACACCAAGTACAACGTGTGGCGCACCTGGGTGCTGAATCATCTCATCCATCACCGCGCGCAACTCGGCGTCTACCTGCGATTGCTGAACCAGAAGGTTCCCGGCATGTACGGGCCGTCGGCCGACGAGATGTAGGTCTGACGCGGAGTAGAAATCGCCCTCCCCTCTGCTCCGCTTCCGTGCCCTGATTGGCTGCGCGCAGGCCTGACCGACTACGCTGGAACCATGTCCTTCCATTTCCCGCGTGTCTACCCGATTCTGGATGCATCGGTGATACCGTCAGCCGGTCGCGCGCAATTCCTGGAGTCGCTCGGCCGCTCGCTGGCTGACGCAGGCGTGACACTGCTCGAATACCGCAATAAGAGCGGATCCGATGAGGAGCTGCTTTCCGACGCGGCGATTTTGCGGGCGGCCCTCCCCAGCCAGCACATCAAGTTAATTCTCGATGATCGGTCTGATCTAATTGATCAGGCTGGATTTGACGGTGTCCATGTGGATCTCGGTGATGTTTCGCCCGCAGAGGCTCGCCGCCTACTCGGGCCGAACCGAATCATCGGTACGTTTGGCGGGAGCGATTCGCTCGTGCCCGGTATTCTCGACGCGCCTGCCGACTACTTCTCGATCGGGCCGGTGTTTCCGACAACGACGAAGGAAACGTCGAAGCCTTCCATAGGCGTTGAAGGCGTGAGGCGACTGCGTGCGACGGCGGGAGAGAAGCCGGTGCTGGTTGCTGCCGCCGGCATCACGCTCGACACAGCGCAGGCCGTCCTTGATGCGGGTGCGAACGTCGTTGCTGTCGCGGCGGCCATCTTTCGCACGCCGGATCCTGCTGCCGAGTTTCGACGCTGGACACAACTTCTTCATTGACCTCGCCAAACCTGCGCCGACCTGCACGGTCAAAAAAGACGAGACAACAACGTGACTTTTCAAGTAAAACCGAGCATGGTGACGACCCCAAGCCTCACTCCGGCCTCCGAATCTTCCTCGACCAATACCTCCGGGATGGTGCAGACCCTGGGGCTCTTCAGTTCGACCGCGATTGTCGCGGGATCGATGATCGGTTCCGGCATCTTTCTGGTAGACGCCGACATTGCGCGCGGAACTCACTCACCGGCGCTGTTCATGGGCGCGTGGGTCGTCACTGCGGTCATGACCATGATTGGTGCGCTCAGCTACGGCGAACTTGCCGCCATGATGCCGAAAGCCGGCGGCCAATACATCTACCTCCGCGAGTCGCTGGGGCCGCTCTGGGGATTCCTCTACGGCTGGACACTTTTCCTCGTCATCCAGACGGGCACCATTGCCGCCGTCTGTGTCGCCTTCGGCAAGTTTCTCGGTGTCTTTTTCCCGAGCGTCTCGACAACCAACTGGGTATGGCACATTGCCCATGTTCCTCCGGTTTCGATTGGTCCGATGGTCCTGGGCAACATGGAAATCGGCGTCAACACGGCCAACCTGACCGCAATCATAATCGTGATCCTGCTCGCGATTGTGAACGTGTTCGGGATCAAGCTCGGCGCCATTATCCAGAACATCTTCACCTCGGCGAAGGCGCTCAGCCTCGCCGCGCTGATTCTGCTTACCTTCACAGTCGGGCGCAATGCGACGGCTCTCGCCGCAAACTTTGGTGCGGGTTGGAGCGAGTTCTGGCGCAATTCCAATTGGGGTTCGCTGCACGAGATCCAGGTGGGTATGGGCGGACCAACTGTGATGGTTGGCATCCTGGTGATTCTCGGCGTCGTCCAGGTGGGATCACTCTTCTCGTCCGATGCCTGGAACAACATCACCTTCACAGCCGGCGAGGTCAAGAATCCGCGGCGCAACATTCCGCTGTCGCTCATTCTCGGCACGGGGTTTGTGCTGACAGCGTACTTCCTGGCGTCGTTTGGCTATCTGCTCGTTCTGCCGATGCAGGGCGATCCCAATGGTGCGACGGTACTGGCACGCGGCATTCAGCACGCCACCGAAGACCGCGTCGCGACCGCGGTTCTGGCTGTGATGTTTCAGCACGGAGGCGCGCAGCTGATGGCCGCGGCCATTCTCATCTCCACGTTTGGCTGCGCCAACGGGCTCTCGCTGGCGGGAGCGCGCGTCTACTACGCGATGAGCCGGGATGGACTGTTCTTCAAGTCGGTCGGCAAGCTGCATCCGCGGTACCGTACGCCCGCCGCGGGGCTCTTCGTGCAGGCCTGCTGGACCGTGGTGCTTTGTGTGTCGGGCTCCTACAGCCAGTTACTCGACTACATCATCTTTGCGGTGCTGGTCTTTTACATCCTCACGATTGCCGGCTTGTTCGTGCTCCGATTCAAGCAGCCCGACACGCCAAGACCGTACAAGGCCTTGGGCTATCCGGTGCTGCCGGCGGTTTACATCCTCATGGCCACCTGGATATGCTTTGTGCTTTTGCGCTATAAGCCGCAATACACGTGGCCCGGGATGGCGCTGGTGCTGATTGGAATTCCGGTGTACCTGTTCTGGTCCCGCTCGAGCGCCCGCCGCGCGCAAGCCGGCTAGGACAGTGACTGAAAGCAGGGAAGTCGCGCCATTGAGCTGAATAGAATGGACGCTTGGATGAAATAGATACATCAGGAGGCTTGGATGGCCGGCAGCTTGTTCGCGACAAAACCCATCAGCACGATACTCACTGAGGCCAACGAATCGCACGAGCACTCCCTCAAGCGTGCGCTGGGACCCATCAATCTCATCTCGATTGGCATTGGCGGCATCATCGGCGCGGGCATCTTCGTGCTCACGGGGACGGCTGCGGCGCAATTTGCGGGTCCGGCCATCATCATCTCGTACATCATTGCGGGTGTCGGCTGCGTTTTCGCTGGACTTTGCTACGCGGAGTTCGCATCGATGCTGCCCATTGCGGGCAGCGCCTACACCTACGGATACGCAACGATGGGCGAACTGGTCGCCTGGATCATCGGCTGGGCGCTGGTGTTGGAGTACGCGTTCGGCGCCGCGACTGTTGCCGTCGGATGGAGCGGATTCGTCGCCAGCCTGTTCAGCTTCTTTGGAACGAAGCTCCCGTTCAATCCCACACCGCATATCGCGATTCCGCTCTTCGGGCACACCATTGGGGCGCAGGTCGATGTGTTCGCGATGCTGGCGATCGTGGTCATTACCGTCATCCTGATCGTCGGCGTGCGCGAGTCAGCCAATTTCACCAGCGCAGCCGTGATGATCAAAGTAACGATCGTGCTTTTCTTCATCGGGCTCGCGGGAATGTTCGCATTCAGCCACTGGCCGCACATGGTTGCGAACTGGCATCCCTTCATTCCGCAAAACACGGGACACTTCGGGCAGTTCGGGTGGTCGGGCATCATGCGCGGGGCGGGCGTGGTGTTTTTCGCCTACATCGGGTTCGATGCTGTGTCGACTGCGGCGCAGGAGGCCAAGAATCCGCAGAAGGACATGCCTTTCGGGATTCTCGGGTCGCTGATCATCTGCACGATTCTCTATGTGTTCGTCGCCGGCCTGCTCACGGGCCTGAAACCGTACTACACCCTGAATGTGGCGGCGCCGGTTGCCGATGGTGCGGCCGAGATCGGTGTGCGATGGGCGGTGGTGCTGATCGACCTGGCAGCCATTGCTGGGCTGGCGTCGGTGATGCTGGTGATGTTGCTTGGCCAGTCGCGCGTGCTCTACACCATGTCGCGCGACGGCCTGCTGTGGCCATGGGTCGGCAAGCTGCATCCCCGCTTCTGTACGCCCTATCTCACGTCGATCGTGGTGGGATGCCTTGCGGCGTTTCTGGCGGCCCTGTTTCCCATCACCCTGCTTGGCGAACTCGTCAGTCTCGGCACGCTGCTGGCGTTTACGATCGTGAGCCTGGGCGTGTGGGTGCTGCGGGTGCGGCATCCGGAACTGCCAAGGCCATTCCGCACGCCGTGGGTCCCGGTCGTCCCCGTGTGCGGAATGATTGTGTCGCTCGCGCTGATGTTCTCGCTCGACGCACCGGCGTGGATCGGCTTTGGGAGCTGGCTGATCTTCGGCCTGTTCATCTACTTCGGCTATAGCCACTCGCATAGTCGCGTGCAGAGAAATTTGGCCGCAGGTACCCAGAGCGCGCGGGCGCAACCTTAGCTGAAGCACGACGAAACAACAATCCCTTCGCTACGACTTCGACAGCCGAAGGGATCATTCTGTTCATGATGCCTACTACTAGGCCGGAGTCTTCGCGCAAAATTCCTCGAACGCGCGAATCAGCTCGCCGGCGATCTCCTGCGCGGTCGACTGCTCGATCGTCGAACGCTGCATCAGGTAAATCAGCTTGCCGTTGCGCAGCAGCGCCACCGCGGGCGACGACGGCGGATTCCCCTGGAAATAGCTTCGGGCGCGCTCCGTCGCTTCGCGATCCTGACCTGCAAACACGGTGATCTTGTGGTCGGGCTGGTTCGCGCTGTTGGCCAGCGCAAGCCGAACGCCCGGACGCATCTTGCCCGCAGCACAACCGCAAATCGAATTCACAACCACCATCGTTGTGCCGGGCTGCGACACGATCGCGTCTACCTCTTCAGCCGTTGAAGTCTCCTGAATGCCCGCGCGCACCAGTTCCTCGCGCATAGGAATCACCATGATTTCTGGGTACATTTCGCCTCCGGCGGAGAAAGCCGCCTATCTCCATTCTACCGGGAACACCCACACCGGTGTAGCCTTGAGGCAAGTGCTTCTGGAAGAAAACAAGCAGCTCGCCCCGTTCACCACGTTCGGTATCGGCGGACCGGCGCGATGGTTCGCCGCCGTCGCCCGCGAAGAGGAAATTGTCGAAGCCGCCATTTGGACCTCTGAGCGTCGCGTTCCGCTATTTGTGCTCGGCGGGGGCAGCAACGTGTTGATTTCGGATGCCGGATTTGATGGCCTCGTGCTGCACATCGAGCTGCATGGCGTTGAAGCAGTCGGAGTTGACGGCTGCGCGGGTGTGTATCGCGTGGCTGCCGGTGAAGACTGGGACCGCTTTGTCGAGCACGCTGTAAGGGACGATTGCGCCGGCATCGAGTGCCTCGCCGGGATTCCGGGCACCGTCGGCGGAACGCCGGTTCAAAACGTGGGCGCCTATGGACAGGAAGTTGCCTCTTCCATCGAGCGTGTGCGCGCATTCGATCTCATTTCGAGAGAATTTGTGGAGTTCCCCGCGGCTGAATGCGGGTTTGCCTATCGCCGCAGCCGCTTCAATTCCGCCGATCGCGGTCGATACATCGTGACGCGCGTGGATTATCGCCTCACGCCCCGCGGCGCCCCGACGCTGCGCTATGCGGACCTGCAGCATGCGTTTCCCGGCGTCCTTCCCAGCCTCGCCGAGGTCGCATCGGCCGTCCGGCAGATCCGGCAATCGAAAGGCATGCTGCTTGTGGAGGGGGATCCGGATTGTCGCAGCGCCGGAAGCTTCTTCAAAAATCCTGTTCTCGATGCCGCGGCCTTGCATCGCATTGCGATTCTGAGCGGCACAGAGCCTCCGCACTTTCCTGCGGGACCCGGAGCCGCCGAACGTGCCGTGAAGGTCGCCGCGGCATGGCTTATCGAGCAGGCCGGATTTTCGAAGGGGCAGAATATGGGCGCGGCAGGCATCTCATCTCGCCACACACTCGCCCTGGTCAATCGCGGCGGAGCCACTGCGGCCGACATTTTGCGTCTTGCCGATGCTATCCGCAACGCCGTCGAGAAACGCTTCGGCATCGGACTTGAAATGGAACCGGAGATGATTGGTTTCGAACCCTAGGCCCCATCGAGGCGCGCCACGATCCGCGCGCGCTCTGAAGCCAGCGCATCGCCGACCGGCCCCAGCGCGGCCACACGCCCCTCTCGCAGCAAAGCAACCTCGGCTCCCATGGCGTAGGCGTCGGTGGCATCGTGTGTCACCATCACGGTTTGAATCCTGTGTTCTCGCAGCCAGGGCTGCAGGCGCGCAAGCAGAGCATCGCTGGCGGCTCCGTCGAGCGCAGAGAAGGGTTCGTCGAGCAGCAGCAATCGCGGACGAGTCGCCAGTGCACGCGCCAGTGCGACTCGCTGCGCTTCGCCGCCGGAAAGGTTCCTCGGACGCCGATCCACGAGGTCCTTCGCGCCGACCAGATCCAGCATCTCGTCCACGCGCGCGTCACGCCCGGCCCGATCCATCGCTGCGAGCCCGTAGGCAACGTTGGCGAGCACGGTCAGGTGAGGGAAGAGGGCCGGCTCCTGTGCAACAAGCCCTATCTGGCGTTTCCCGGGTTTGACATGAACGCGTTGTGGTGTACCCGTCAACACGGTTCCATCGAGTGCGATCTCCCCACGATCCGGTCTTTCTAATCCCGCAAGAAGCCTCAGCAGGGTGCTCTTGCCCGCACCGGATGGCCCGAAGACCACGGTCCACTCCGATGCGAATCGGCACTGCACATCCAAATGGAAGGCGCCTCGCCGTACCTCAAGTGTGAACTCAAGCATGGCGCCCTCCACGCAGGCGGCTACCCAGGTAGATCGCCACCAGCGCTGCAAGACTGAACGCGACCAGGATCGTCGCAGTCCGGTCCGCTGCCGCGTAGTCGAAGTTCTCGACCTGGTTGTAGAGCAGGATGGAAAGCGTGCGCGTCGAGCCGGGAATGTCTCCCCCGAGCATCAACACGACACCGAATTCGCCCACGGTGTGCAGAAAGCTGAGTACCGCCGCGGCCAGCAGCGAGCGCCGCGCCAGCGGAAGCAGCACAGTGAAAACTACCCGCGTCGATCCCGCACCCAGCAAGCGCGCGGCATCGAGCAGCGCAGGTTCAACTCCTGCAAATCCGGCGACCAGGGGCTGCACAGCAAATGGCAGGCTGTAGATCACCGATCCAACCACGAGCCCCGAAAACGAAAATGCCAGTGGGTGCCCGAGCAGCGCGGTGATTCCCCGGCCGAATGCGGTGCGCGGTCCCAGCAGCACCAGAAGAAAGAAGCCCAGCACCGTCGGCGGGAGAACCAGAGGCAATGTCGCCAACGCTTCCAATCCGGCAAGCCATCGTCCGCGTCCCAATACCAGCAGCGCCGACAGGGGAATCGCAATCGCAAGCAGGATGGCCGTCGTGACAGTGGCCAGCCTCAGCGTGAGAGCAAATGCTTGCCAGTCGATCATGCGGGGTGAACCGGCGCGAGACCGGCCTTGGCAAACTGCGCCTGTGCCGGAGCCGAAAGGAGGTAGTCGAGCAATCGACGGGCTGCATTCCGTTGCGTGCTCTGCCGCATCAACACCGCGCCTTGTTCAATCGGTGGATACAGATCGCGCGGAATCACAAAATAGCTTCCGCTTGCCGCAAGTTGCTGCGTCAGCGCCGTCGTCAGAGAAATCAATCCGGCCTGCGCGTTGCCTGATTCGACGAATTGTGCAGCCTGCGCAATATTCTCCGCGGTCACGATGCGTGGCCTCAGCGTGTCGTAAAGGTGCAGACTCGTGAGCGCGGCAACAGCAGCCCGTCCGTACGGAGCGCGATCCGGATCCGCGATCGCCAGCCGCTTCAATTGGGGGTCGCGTAGCAGGTCGAGCGAGGGCCCCCGCAAGCGCGAATCGTTGCGTGTCCACAAGACAAGCGTTCCATGTGCGTAGATCGCGAGCGAACTCGGCTCCGCGACTCCCGCCCGGATCAGCCGCTTTGGGTAGCCGAGGTCCGCGGAGAGAAAAAGATCGAAGGGCGCGCCATTCTGGATCTGGGCGGTCAGCATGGCGGACGCCTGGTAAGTCGCCTCGACGCGAATTCCAGTTGCGTGCTGAAAGTCCTTCAGGATGGGCGGCAGCACCGGCTCCAGGTCCGCGGCCGCTGCCAGGCGCAGCACGGCCTGCGGCCAGGCCCCGGGCGCGCATGCGAATGCAAACAAGCATGCCCCGATCCATTTCAGCATGGGTTCACCGTTGCGAATCGACCAAAATCGTCCACCGCTGGTAGGCTAACACCAAGGATGAACGACAATCTGCATCAGCTTCGCTGTTTCGGATGCGGTGAACGAATCCGCGGCGCCGACGCGCAGCCAGACTTCCGCTGCATGGCGTGCGGCGACCTTTTTGAAGTGGAGTATCCGGGATGGAGCCAGCGCCAGGGACACGACCGCCCCAACCCCGGAGCGCTGAAATGGCTCTGGCGCGAGCGGCGCTGCTCCTCTGAAGCGCTCGACCAATCCGGCGTTTGGCGCTTTCGCGAACTGCTACCCATACTCGACAACTTCGGCAACGCCATTTCTCTGCAGGAGGGGAACACACCTCTTTACTCGCTCTCGCGCGCGCGGAATGCGACCGGGGTCGACCAGCTTTTTGCAAAACATCAGGGCATGAATCCGACCGGATCGTTCAAAGACACCGGCATGACCACGGCGCTGAGTGTAGCAAGAGAACGTGGCTTTGAGTGGGTGGCGTGCGCATCGACAGGAAACACCTCGGCAGCGATGGCGGCGTATGCAGCGCGCGCAGGTTTGCGCAGCCTCGTTCTGATACCGGAGGGAAAAATCGCGTGGGGCAAATTGTCGCAGGCGATGGATTATGGCGCAGTCACCTGCCAGCTCAAGACCGACTTCGATGGATGCGTCAAGGTGCTCGCCGAAGTGATCCGGGAGGCGCCGGTCTATCTGCTCAACTCTGTCAATCCGTACCGCCTTGAAGGCCAGAAGACGCCGGCCTTTGAAATAGCCGAAGCCTTCGACTGGACGGTACCGGATCACCTGATTGTTCCGGGCGGCAATCTTGCCAACAGTTCTGCCCTGGCGAAAGGGTTCAGAGAATTGCGGGAACTGGGTGTGGTTGCCCGCGTACCGCGTATCTCGATTGTCCAGGCGGAGGGTGCGAATCCTTTGGTAAGGAGCCTGGCACAGAGCAAGGGCGCCGAGTTGACACCAGTAGAAGCTCATACCCGCGCAACGGCCATCCGCATCGGCAACCCCGCGTCGTGGCGCAAGGCTGCGCAAGCAGTGCTTGATACGGGCGGATGGTGCATCGATGTGTCAGAAGCTGAAATCGCGATGGCCAAGGCGGAACTGGGCGCAGAAGGACTGGGTTGCGAGCCGGCCTCCGCGGTCACGCTGGCCGGCCTGAAAAAACTCCGCAAGGACGGGAAAATTGCCGGCGCAGATCGCGTGGTCCTGGTGCTGACGGGTCATACACTCAAGGATCCTGACTACACAATCGACTTTCATCGCGGGACATTGCTTACCGATCAGGAAGGTGCCGGCAGGGAAAAGGAAATCGCAGCGCTTCGCCGGAACGCGCGTTCGCTCGACGCCAGCGCCTCCGCAGTACTTGCGGCGCTCAAGGGCGAATCGATATGAGCGGAAGCATTCGTCTGCGTCTGCCTGCAACATCGGCCAACCTCGGTTCGGGGTTCGACACCGCGGCCATCGCACTCTGCATGCACCTCGAGATTGAAGCCGCCGCGTCGGACCGATTTTCGATCGAGGCAACCGGTCGTGATGGCACGCGATGCAGCCAGCTTGAGAACAACCTGATTCTCGAAACTTATAAACGCGTAAGTCAGGACAACGGGAAGTCGGTAGTTCCGCTCGCCATCAAGATGCGGAACGGCATTCCGCTCGGGATGGGCTGCGGTTCGTCGGCTGCCGGCATCGTTGCCGCCGTCGCGCTGGCCGTGCACTTCGGCGATCTCGATTGGAGCTCTACGCAGATTCTCGAAGAGGCCTGCGCCATTGAGGGCCATCCAGACAATGCTGCCGCCTGCTGGCTGGGCGGTTTTGTGGCCACGGCCAGCGAAGGAAGACGTGTGCATGCAGTCCGGGTCGCCCCTCCGCTTGGCTGGCGGGCCATCCTCGTGCTTCCGCAGAACCCGCTGGCGACCACCGAGGCCCGGGCGCTTTTGCCCGACCGGTACTCGCGCGCCGACGCCATCGCTAATATTCAGGCCGCATCTCTGCTCGGCCTCGCGTTCGCTCAGGGACGCCCCGACCTGCTTGGCATCGCGATGAAGGACCGAATCCACCAGCCCTATCGCGCCGCCGTCTGCCCGATGCTCCCCCCGCTCCTGACACTCGCTGATACCGCCGAGATCTGTGGCGTCGCCCTCAGCGGATCAGGCCCGGCGGTCCTCGTCGTGTTGGATAGGGAAGCGTCGATTGAGCACGCATCGCAACGCATCCGCGCAGCCCTTCGCGCGCTGCCGGCGCCGGAACTGCTGGTATGCCGGTTTGAGCCAAGCGGAGCACATGAATCCTTCACTATGCGCAACGCAGATCGACCGCAAGTCGACGTTGCTAAATCGGTCTAGTTATACCCAAGTAATCGCCGGTAGGGGAGAGGTGTCATTCTTGCCAATCACCTGATTTTGATTACTCTGCGAATTACCTAAGTTTGCTTGCCAAGGAATTGGAAACCCCCTACATTCGCAGCGTGGGCAGTTCTGGGGGAGGGCTGCTCTAGCGCCCGAGATCCTTACAGGATCCGGGCGCTTCTATATTTCGAGGGCTTTTACTGCGGCGATCGGGCCTCTCCCTCCGCTCGCGGCGGGTACCTAGCTTGGCCCTCTGCGACTTTCAGAACCCTACCCGCATCCAATGAAAGCGACGAATTGCCTTTACACTGGTTATGAGGCGTTTGCCGCAAGGAGAAACATGGCTGGATTGGGAGTTTTGGAAGTAAGTGATTCGACATTTGACCAGGAAGTGCTGCGCAGCGAGCAGCCGGTGCTGGTAGATTTCTGGGCTGTATGGTGCGGCCCATGCAAGGCCATCGCGCCCATCGTCGACAAGCTCGCGTCGACTTATGAGGGCAAGCTCAAGGTTGCCAAGGTGAACGTGGACGAGAACGGTGCAACGCCTTCGCGTTATGGGATCCGTGGGATTCCGACGCTACTGCTTTTTAAAGGCGGAAAGGTTGCCGACCAGATCGTGGGCTACGTGCCTCAGAACGTGATTGAAGAGAAGGTGCAGCGCCTGCTCGCCTGAGCGCCCGGCATGATGAGAATCGGAGGCCCGGTTCGCCGGGCCTTTTTCGCGTCTCCTTCAGACGGTGGATGGCTTGTAGAAAATTGCACTCGTTTTCAGCGGTGTGCGTTTCATAACGGGCCTTCCTCCGCGCTTAGCGGTACTTCCGCAACACACCGAGCACCCTGCCCTGGATTGCGACCTGGGCCGCCGGCACATAGATGGGTTCCATCTCGATGTTCGAGGGCTGCAGCCGGATCACCTGGCCTTCCGCATAGAAGCGCTTCAGCGTGGTCTCAGAACCGTGAACCAGCGCGACAACGATCTCTCCCTGGCGCGCTGTCCGCGTGCGCTCCACCAGCACATAATCGCCGTTAATGATGTGTTCGTCGCGCATGGAGTCGCCCCGGACTTCCAGCGCAAACACATCGCGGTTGCCCACCACATCATGAAGCGAGATGCTCTCGGGCGTTTCGGCGGTTTCTACCGGCAGACCGGCAGCAATACGGCCGGCCAGCGGCAGCCTGTCGCTGGTGCGCGTCCGGGTGCCTGGAGGCAGCACATCAATCGACCGGCTCCGGTTGTGCACGCGGTCGAGCATGCCCTTCTTTTCGAGGTTGCTGATGTGCTTGTGAACGGTGGCCAGGCTCTTAAGCCCCATGCCCCGCGCAATCTCTTCAAAGGATGGGGAATAGCCATTGCGGCCGACGAACAACTCGAGAAAGTCGAGAATCTCTTTTTGTCTTCGCGTCACAGCCATGGGCGCATTATAGCGAACAGAAGGCGAATAGCAAGACAATATTTTCGTATTTTGTTTGGCTGGGTTCCTCCCAAGGAAACGAAGCCTTGAGCGAGGTCACGCTTCCAGTGGCGATTCGTCGTTCGCTCCGTTTCTAACGCCAAATCACCGATCTTCGCCTGGCCATTCTTCCCTGAAATCTGATTGTGACCCGACACGCCGCTTCGGTTCTTCTGAACCATTTTGGAACCACCATCCCCTCGCCCCGATTCAGGAAACGCAATCGATTTTTCAGCGCGCATTTCCTTGAGTTCACGCCGTTCCGGACGCATGGTGGAGAGTTGGTTGCCTGAGGTTAGGCGCCGCTAACCGTCATCGGGCTTCGGCGTGAAAGCGGGGGCCCAATCGCCGGGATGAATTGATGCAGTTCAGATCAACCGGAAGGGACATCGATGAGGTACTTGATCGCTGAGGATGACGTCGCGCTAAGCACCTTCCTGCGGCACGCACTCTCCACCGACGGATCTCAGGTTGTCCTGGCGCACGACGGAGCTGCGGCGGTCGAGCAGTTCCGTGAAGAGATGCCGGACCTGACCATTCTCGACTTGAATCTGCCGGTGATGGACGGAGAACAGGTTCTCGACCGGATGCGCGCAATCGACGCAGATTTGCCGATTCTCATCCTTTCGGCGCGCCACGAAGTCGAGACGCGCATCCGTTGTCTTGACCGCGGCGCCGACGATTTTCTGCTGAAGCCGTTCAGCCTTCAGGAATTCCGCGCCCGCTGCCGCGCTTTGCTCCGCCGCAAGCGCGATGCGCGCCTCACCCTGCACGCCGGCGACCTCGAAGTCTGCCGGCTGGAGCATACGGCGAGCCGCTCCGGACATGCACTCGAATTGACCAACAAGGAGTTCGCTCTGCTCGAGCACCTCATGCTGCATCGCGGCCACTGCGTGTCGCGCGTGGAGTTGCTCGACTCGGTGTGGAAGATGGAGCCGGCACAGACCACCAACATCGTCGACGTCTACGTGAACTACCTCCGCCGCAAGCTGCACGATCCTCCTCCGGGAAAGCTGATCCGGACCAGGCGCGGCGAGGGGTACTACGTGCCCTCGGAAAGCCAGGCGGCTGCGGCTCCATCCGGGCCGCAACCCGGTGGCGGCCCAGCACAGGGCAGCATCACGCAACCCGACTGACAGAAAGGAGTGTCGCCATGTCGTCCAACGTTTCCGTTTCTTCTTGCGCCTCGCGCATCCGTCCGCGCACAGCTTTGGTAGCGAGCGCCGACACCAGCTTCCGCCGCCGGGTTCACGATGTGCTGACCGGACTACGCTGGCAAGTGCGCGAAGCCGGTAGCGGAGCGCAGGCATGGAGCGAAGCCGAGTCCGCTACGCCTGAAGCACTGATCGTCGACGGCTGGCTGCCCGATCTCGAGCAACACGCGTTTCTGAATGAATTCCGCTCCTCGTTTCCCGAAGTAGACCTGTTGAGCCCGGAAGGAGATGCGGCAAGCCCGCGGGGGCCGCACCGCCAGGAACTGCTTTATGCGCTGCGCCGCTGCCAGGACACCGATACATCCGCCTCGAACGCAGCCGTGCCGATGACGCCCGGCAGGCCGGCCGGTCGAAACGCCCCGATTGCCATGTCCCTGCCTGCGCAAGCCCTTCCTGCTTCGCCGAACGGCAACACAAAAAGTCCCGCAAAATCCACGCAATGTGTCGAGCCTCGACGGACGAACCCGAGCACTCCCGCGGTTGAGCGGCTTCCGGAGATGGTTGGGAATGCTCGCTGCATGCTCGAGATCAGCCGGCGCGTTCGCCTGGTTGCGGCCCGCGCGACCCCGGTTTTGATCGAGGGGCCCACGGGATCAGGCAAGGAGCTGGTTGCGCGCGCCGTGCATCGGCTGTCGTCGCGCAACCGCAAGCCATTTGTCGCTATCAACTGCGCGGCCATCCCCGAGACGCTGCTCGAGGCAGAACTCTTCGGCCACACGCGCGGCGCGTTTACCGGGGCGGTACAGGGTCGCGTGGGCCGCATTGAATCGGCCGACGGCGGAACGCTTTTTCTCGACGAAATTGGCGAGATGCCTCTCGCGCTGCAATCGAAGCTTCTGCGCTTTGTCGAGAGTGGTGAGTTGCAGCGGGTCGGCGACAACGAAACGGTCCAAGTGGACGTGCGGCTTGTGGCGGCGACCCACCAGCCGCTGGCCGAGAACGCGCGAGAGGGCAGCTTCCGCCCCGACCTCTATTACCGTCTGGCGGTGTTTCTGATTCGCACGCCGAGCTTGTGCGAGCACCTCGAGGATCTCCCGCCTCTGGTCGAGCACTTTCTCGCCGAGCTGGGCAGGCAGGCGCCGGTCAAGCGCGTCAATCTTGCCGTCATGAGAAAACTTGCTGCCCACTCGTGGCCGGGCAATGTGCGCGAGCTGGAGCATGTGCTGGAGCGCGCGGTCATTTTGTCCTGCGACGCGCCGGTGCTGGAGCCGGCGGATATCGACTTCGGCATGGAGATCAACTGATTCGAGCATCCGGAGGCTTTCGCATGATGATGGACGCATCAACCCGGCTAAGCGAGCAGATCGCGCGTTATCTCGATCTTGCCGCCAGCGAGGCGAAGCTGACTGCGGCCAACATGGCGAATATCGATACACCAGGCTACAGGGCCGTTGGAATGGACTTTGAAGGGGAGATGCGCCGCGCGATGGAGGAGGTCGATAACGGCGCGAGCGCGCGCCCCGTGCACGTGGAAGCCGTTGACGGTCTGGTGGCCCGGCCCGACGGCAACGACGTTTCGATGGAGCGCGAGAGCCTGCATCTCGCCGAAGCGCAACTGAAATTCAAAACCGGCGTAGCGCTCCTGCGCGAGGAGTTCACGCGCGTGATGGACGCGATTCACGCCGACAGCAAGTAGCGAGCGAGAGAAGGGAATCAGGATGAATCTTTTCGGCATGATGGAAGCTTCGGGATCGGCGATGCAGGCGGAACGGGTGCGCGCAGAGGTGGTCGCGGCGAACATGGCCAATGCGGAGACGACCCGCACCGCAAACGGTGGTCCTTACAGGCGCCAGATGGTGGTGTTTGCTGCCGGCCAGGGGGATGCAAGCTTCGTGGATTCGCTCGTCAACGCAAGCAATGACTCGACGCTGCCCAACGCCCTGCATCCGGTTGCGCCCGGCGTTCAAGTTGCCGGCGTGGTCGAGGACCCGGCACCTCCACTTCGCCGCTACGATCCCGGCCATCCCGATGCGGGCCCGGACGGCTATGTCGCGTATCCCGACATCAATCCCATCACAGAGATGGTTGATTTGATGGGGGCGACGCGTGCCTATGGCCTGAATGGTTCTGCGGTGCAGGCAGAGAAGGGCATGATTTCGTCGGCGCTTGAGATTGCCAAAGGATGAAGCGGCGCGGTGCATGAAGGCGTCAGCGGCGAAAGAAGGGAGTTGCGATGCAAGCCTCGGTGCAAGCGATTCAGAATGTCGGCTCCGATTCGGTCTCGTTCGGAACCGCCCTCGTTCCAAACTCAGGGGCCAAGGATCAAACCGCCGGACCCTTCAGCGATCTGCTCGCTGATTCCATCGGTCAGATCAACACGCTTGAGAGCCAGGCCCGCAGCGCAGTCGACGGGCTAATGACGGGCTCGGGAGTCGATGTGCATCAGGCGATGCTTGCGACGCAAAAAGTCGAAATGGCCTTCGAACTGGCGCTGGCTGTGCGCAACAAGGCGATCCAGGCTTACCAGCAGGTGATGGGCATGCAGTTCTGACCCGGTTAAGCAATGGCTACGACAGGAACACAACTGGCAAGGAACGCGATCGTGCCGCAAAGGCCGCTCGCCGCCGGCGCGTTTGCGCTGCTAACGCGCGCCCGTGTGCTATGGGCCTCGATGTCGCCGCGCCGCCGCACCTCGACTGCGCTCGCACTGGCGATGCTGGCAACCCTGTCCGGTGCAATCGCATGGTACGGCCTTCGCACCGACTGGCGCACGTTGTATGCCGGAATGGATCCCGATGATGCGCGCCAGACGGGCCTGACCCTGACCCAGGCGCAGATCCCGTTCGAAGTGGCAGCGAATGGGACCGCGATCCTGGTTCCGGCTCCGCAACTCGACAAGGCGCGTTTGGCGACGGCCGCCAAGGGCGGAGTGAAAAGCGGGCGTCTGGGCTTTGAGCTCTTCGACAAACCAAACTGGGTGGGCTCGGAATTTGATGAGCAGGTGAACTATCAGCGTGCGCTCGAGGGCGAGCTCGAACACACCGTCGCCACGCTGGCCGACGTCGAGTCGGCCCGGGTCCATATCGTGCTCCCGCACAACTCGCTCTTTCAGGATGAAGCTCGCCCCGCAAAGGCCTCCGTCGTACTGAAGCTTCGGCACGGGTCGCTGGCGGACGGTGAGGCGGATGCCATTCGCAACCTGGTAGCCTCGGCTGTCGACGAATTGACACCGGATCACGTGGTCCTGGTGGATGCCTCGGGCCATCTGCCGCTGGGTCCGAAGACCCTGCAAGCAATGCGCCTGGGCGCCGAGCAGGCACTCGAAGAGAAGCTGGTTTCGACTCTCGGGGCGGTCACAGGCGCTGAGAATGTGCGCGCCTCGGTCACGCTCGACTATGATGATTCGGCCTCGGACCAGACGCAGGAGACCTATGATCCGACGCAATCGGCCCCGCTCTCGATGCAGCGCACGGAAACCACGAGCGGCGGCCAACTCGTTGCGTCCGGTGTTCCGGGGGTTGCCTCAAATGCGCCAAACACGCAGGCGCTGCCTGTCTATCCCAAGCTGACCACGTCACCGGAAAGTTCGAAATCGGAGTCCGGCACGTATGGCGTTTCGAAAACGACTCGTCACGTGATCGAGAATCCCGGCCGCGTGCGTCGCATGACCGCGGCGATTCTCGTCAACGACCGCCTGATCCGTCCCGCAACGAAAGGCGCGCCCGGGCAATGGCAGCAGTGGTCGCCGGGCGACCTGCAAAACCTGACCGCCCTGGCGCAGGCCGCGGTGGGCTTTGATTCTGCCCGCGGAGACGTCCTCACCGTGCAGGACCTGGCCTTTGACAATAATCGGATTCAGCCGCCGGCGGCATCGCTTCCGTCCCAGCTTCTCGACGGCGCCGAACGCTCGCCGCTGCTGATCAAGTACGCCGCCTCTCTGATCGGACTGATGGCGCTTTTGCTTCTTGGCATCCGGCCGGCCCTGCAACTGGCACGAACCGCTTCGGTCCCGGGATCTGTCCCGGCAAAAAAACTTCAGGCCTCGAATCAGCCGGTGCTTGCCCCACCCGAACCGGCAAAACCCGATCCAGATCGCATCAAGGCACACGAAATCTTCGAACAGGTGAGCAACCACATCAAGCAGGAGCCCACGCAAAGTTCACGCTTGCTGCAAAGCTGGATTCACTCGGAGTAGCGCATTGCTTGAAGACGAAGTCTGATGGAGAAAAGCGGAGAACACCATCGTGGCTGAGCAGGAAGCGGAATCGGCAAATGTCGTCCAGCGGCGTACGCCCGCATTGAACGGAATTCGCAAGGCTGCGATTTTGCTGGTGGCGGTGGGAGAGGACCTGGCCAAGGAGGTACTTCGCTCGCTGCCCGATGTGGACGTACAACGGCTCACGGAGGAGCTGGCCGATCTGCGCGGAATCAATCCCGATATTTCCGCCCAGGTTCTTGAAGAGTTCTGGCAACTCGTGGAGACGCAAAACTTCATGGTGCACGGCGGGCTCGACTACGCGGGCCGCGTGTTGGTGGAGGCATTCGGCAAAAACCGCGCCGACGATTTGATGAATCTGGTGCGGCGATCGCAGGAAGCGGCGCAGGGCAATCTGGCCAAGCTCCAGCGCACCGATCCGCAACAACTCGGCAAGCTGCTCGATGCCGAGCACCCGCAGACCATCGCGCTTGTGCTCGCGCACCTTGATCCGAAGCGTGCCTCGCAGGTGCTCGAGAACTTGAGCGAGGATCATCGGGTGGTCGCCATTCGGCGCCTTGCCGAAATGCGCCAGTTCTCGCCGGAGATGGCCCAGAAGGTGGCGCACATACTGCATCGCCGGCTCGAGAACGTAGGCGACAACGCGCGCAAGAGCTACTCGGGATTCAAAGCCGTGGCCGATTTGTTGAACCGTCTCAATGCCGAGGAATCGAAAAAGATTCTTGAGACCATCGAGGAGAGCCAGCCGGAGCTCGCGCTCGGTATTCGCAACCTGATGTTTACGTTCGAAGATCTCATCACCGTGCCTCCGGCCACGATTCGCGAAATTGTTTCGGGCGTGGATAAGCGTCAACTTGCCATGGCATTGCGCGGAGCGGACGAAGAGCTGCGCGCACAGATCTTCAAAGCCATGAGCACGCGCGCCGTCGAAATGTTGAAGGAAGACATGGAGGTGCTGGGGCCCGTCCGTTCGCGCGAGGTGGCCCAGGCCCAGCAGGAGATTCTCAATCTCGCGCGGCGTCTCGAGTCCGAGGGCAAGGTAATCCTGAAACTCGAGAGTGGCGACGAGATGCTGGTCTGAGATCGGGATACCGGCGACCGAAGCAGGAGTGGCGATCAGATTGAACAAGAGGATGGTTCAAAATCGATGAGTTGCCCGGCGCGCGAACAGGTGGATCCATTCGACTATCCGGCTGATGCAGAGCCGCGCATTCCGTGCGGCGAGGTGCTTTGCGGGCCGTGGACGGGCCTTCCGGGCCGGGTTGGCGTCTCGGAAATCAGGCAAAGCGAACGAGAAGACGAGTTGCAGCGCAGTTTCGAGACGGGGCGCGCGCAGGGAGTGGAAGAGGGGCGCGCGCTGGAGCGCCAGGCCCGGTCGTCCGAGGAAGCATCTGCGGAGGAGCGGAGGGCCACGGAGTTGTCCGGCCTCGTAGCTCGATTCTCAGCCGATCGCGACCGCTTCTTTGAGCAGGCTGAACCCGAGGTCGCAAAACTGGCATTGGCGATCGCCGCTCGTATTCTTCGCCGCGAATGTTCGGTGGATCCGCTGCTCCTCAGCGACGCGGTGCGCACGGCTCTCGGCCGATTGTCCGATTCAACCGAGGCTCGCCTTCGCGTTCCCGCCGCGGATTTTGAACTGTGGGCTGAGACGATTCGTCATCTTCCGAAGCTCCGTATTCGGCCCACAGTCGTCGCGGACGGCGCCATGTGCACGGGCGACTGCGTCATCGAGACCAGGGCGGGCACGGCAGACGTGGGCCTTTCCGCGCAGCTTGATGAAATGGAGCGCGGTTTGTTCGGTGCCACGCGGAATCACATCGATCATTCGCAATCCGCCAACCAGGATGGGGGTAGTCCTCCCGAGGTTCATGCATGAGCCCGCTTCTCGCTTCCTATTTCGAGGCGCTCGAGCACGCTCGGCCGTGGAGCTGGCGCGGCCGCGTCGTCGAATCCGGCGGACAAACCATCGAATCCGCCGGACCGCCCGCATCTGTCGGCGAGTGCTGCGAAATCCTCGACCGGTTTGGCCGCGTGCATCAGGCCGAGGTGATCGGCTTCCGTCGTGCAAACGTGGTTGCCATGCCGCTGGAATCGATCCAGGGCCTTCAGTTCGGCGACGTGGTGATTGCGCGAGGTACGCGTCCGGAAATTCGAACGGGCCCTGGGCTGATCGGGCGCGTTTTGAACGCGCTCGGCGAACCAATCGACGACGGACCGGAAGTCGACGGAACCGAGGCATTGCGGCTGGAAGGCACGGTCCGTTCGCCGCTTGATCGGCAGGCGATTCGCACGCCGCTGGGCACCGGCATTCGCGTGATTGACGGGCTCCTGACAGTGGGGAGAGGCCAGCGCATCGGCATCTTTGGCGGTTCGGGCGTGGGAAAGAGCACGCTGATTGGCATGATGACGCGCAACACCGAGGCGGATGTGACGGTGGTTGCATTGGTCGGGGAACGTGGCCGGGAGGTCGGCGAATTCCTTTCCGATTCGCTGGGGAAGACGGGCCGGGCACGTTCGGTGGTCATCGTTTCCACATCGGACCAATCGCCGCTGATGCGCTTTCGCGCACCGCTCGCCGCAACCACGATCGCTGAGTATTTCGCTGCGCAGGGCAAACATGTGCTGCTCGTTCTCGATTCGCTGACGCGATTTGCCATGGCGGCGCGCGAGATTGGCCTCGCCGCCGGTGAACCTCCCACCGCCAAGGGCTACACACCGTCCGTCTTCACGCGGATGGCCAAGCTGGTGGAGCGCGCTGGTCAATTCCGTACAGGTTCGATTACCGCCTTCTACACCGTTCTGATGGAGGGCGATGATCGGCAGGATCCAATTGTGGACGCAGTTCGTTCCTTGCTGGATGGCCACGTGGTGCTGTCGCGCGCGTTGGCGGCCGAAGGATGGTATCCGCCGGTTGAAGTGCTCGATTCGATCAGCCGCCTCATGCCCGCGGTCACTACAGCGGATCATCGGGAGCAGGCAGCGCTGGTGCGCCGGATGGCGGCCGTGTATGCGAAGTCGGAGGACCTGGTCCGCATCGGGGCCTATAAACCCGGTTCCGATCCTGAAGTGGATCGAGCGCTGCGCGCGCACCAGCTGGTGAATCCGTTTTTGACCCAAACCGCCAGCGAGCGCTGCTCACTTGGCGAAAGCTGCCGACGCCTGGCCGAACTGGCAGAGGAGATGTAACCCCATGCCGGTTTCGCGTTCTCTGCTGCGGCTGCTCCGGGTAAGGGAACTGGAAGAGGAGCAGTGCCGATCTATCCTGGCAGCGGCGGCTGCCGAGTTGATACTGCTCGAAAGCGCGCGGGACGCCGCACGCGAACGTGCCCGCAGGGGCCGTTCCCTGATGGTTGCGAGCGCTCAAAGCGGTGATCTCGCCGATCGGATTGCCGGAGCCGAAGAGGTCCGATGCGGAGTCGGTAGCACTGAGTTCCTGTCGGTTCGCATTCGCTCGGTCGAGCTGCGGGTCGCGGGGTTGCGCCAGAGATTTCTTGTCAAGCGAACCGAACGGCGGCAGGCGGAGACGTTGATCGAGGACGAACGGCAACGGGACGCGGTCGAGCAAAGCCGCAAAAGTCAACAGGCGCTGGACGAATGGCATCGGACGAGGCAGTGGCGCGCCGAGGCCGGCAAGAAGCATTGAAGGAATGCGCGGCAAATGCATTCGGCGGAGGACTGTATGACCTTAGCCGAATCGGTTACCGGATTGAATAAATCATTCCAAATCGGAGCGCGTGCTTCCTGAACCCGTTTTAACCCAGCTGGCGCATCTTTGGTACGAGTCCTGCAAGTTTTCGTGTCATGACTGCCGCAACCATTCCAATTGCGCGTCCGGAAGTACCCTTCCCGGGAAACGGAGCGCGATTCGCAGGGGCGTTCAAGAAATCCAGCGCCGTGCCTGCGATTGTTGGCGAGGCGGAGTCCCCGCAGTACTCTGGCGTCCAAACTGTGCACTCGGCCGAAGCGTTTGCGGAGGCAATGCGCTGCCTGAACGGAGACGACGGCCCGGCAACGCCGCTGAAGAACACTCGTGCGCAGACCGCCAACGGAATCATTCGGAAGCCTCTCAACGATCCCATGAAGGCCGCGCCGCGGGCCCCCACGGAACATTTCCCCGCTACCGCAGTTCGTGAGGGAAGAACGAAGGACTTTGCTGCCGCCCCGCGGAATGGGGTGCGTCCCGCAGCACGTGATGCCGTCACGCGAGAAGCGCAACATAACCTTGGATCCTCATCCGAAAGAGGGACGACACGCCCGAATCGCGCATTGGAAAAGGCAAGCGATGCTTCTTCCACCGCAATCGTCCCGGTCGGCTTACCCGTTTTTTTCGACGTCATGCCCATCGCGAGCGCTGCCATGCCAACCGCGCCGAAAGGACCGCTTTCTCTCGAGGCGGGACGCGGTGCTGCGCAGCCTGAGAAGAGCGCAATTGAGTTGCCGAGGCAAAGGGAAAAGGACCGGGAGGCATGGGACGATGAATCCAGCGACCTTTCGATGCGAGCCGCCAATGAGGGGGCGAAGGACCAGGGAACCGGTGCGCGCTCGGAACCCGAGCAGCGAGCTTCAGCGGCGATGAAATCGGATTCGTCGCCGGCAACGCCGGGCATTTCCTTTCCTGCGCCGGCGACGGCAATCCATCTCAATCGGGACGCAACGCAAGCAGCGGTTCCCTCGGAGCATGCAGCAGCCGGTTCCACGCTTCCGTCAACGCAGAGCCAAGCCTGGCAGGGAATGCGCGGAGATGCCGCAAAGGCGTCGAAGCATCCGGACTCGCAGCCTGCATCTCAAACCCTTCAATCCGCCGGCCTCGTCCTTCCAACTCAAAGACAGCACCCTGTCTTGTCGGCGGACGCGCCGGCGTCATCAGCAGTCAACATTGGTTCGCGAGATTCCGGTTTCGCAAGCATCCCCGGATCGCCTGCCGGGCAGGCCATTACAGCGGCCGATCGCACCCCCACAACGGTCTGGACGCATGCAGGCCCGCGTCAGGCGGAGGCGGGTTATCAGGATGAGCAGCTGGGCTGGGTGGCAGTGCGGGCGCAGATGGGTACAGATGGAATTCACGCCACTCTCGTTCCCGACTCGGCCGAATCGGCGCAGGCGCTCACCATTCATCTTGCCGGTTTGAGCGCACATCTCATGGAGCAGCGTATGCCGGTGTCAACGCTGGCGCTCAGCTACTCCGATCCATCCGGCGGCCACACGGGGATGGGACCGGGTGGCGGGCAAGCCAACGACCAGGCGCGCCAGCCGCCTCCGCGAGAGGCGAGTGTCGCGCGCTTCGCTGGTCGAATTTCAGAAGCTGGTCTATCGTCCGCCGCTGCCGGACTGATGGGCGGACTTCCGGAAATCATTCCCGGTGGAGGCACGTATGTGTCCGTCATCGCATGACGGGACATCCGCCTTCTGTCGCGGATGCAGGAGAGAACGCAGCACCTCGAGGAGGAAACCATGGCAGCACTAGCGGGAATTCTGCAACACATGCCGACGGCGCAAGCTTTGCCTGGCGCGACGGCAATGGATAGTTCGTCAGGTGATTCAGACACAAGCGCAAGCGGAAACTCAGCCACGATTTCGGCGAATGATTTTCTGACTTTGCTGGTGACCGAAATGCAGAACCAGGATCCCACGGCGGATACCGATCCGAATGAGTACATCAATCAGCTCGTGAATGTAAACAGCCTCGAACAGCTCATCGACATTAACCAGACGCTTTCGACGGCGATGGGCAGCACTTCCGCGACAGGCGGCGTCGCGCAGGCCGGGACGGTTGCGCAAGCGGAGGGCGCGGAAGTTGCGCCGTCGATTGCGAACGGATCCGTACCGGCCGCCGCCGCGAAGCCCTACGTCGTGGATGGAAATCTCGGCACGCCGACATTCAGTCCGGCAGCTCAGCGCGTGGCGCAATCACTGGGCGGCGTGCAGCACTGAACCTGGACCGGGCCGGCTGCATCCGGCCTCTACTCATCAAAGAGGAGCAAACACATGGCAAGCTTTTCGATTCCGCTGACCGGTTTGAACGCCGATTCGACGGCTCTCAACACCATCGCGAATGATCTTTCGAATATGAACACGACGGCGTTCAAATCGCAGTCGACCAATTTCGCCGATCTCTTCTATCAGGAAATCGGGTCCACCGGATCCGGTGATCCGATCCAGGTGGGTGCCGGTACGCAGGTGGCATCGAACGAGACCGATTTCTCACAAGGTTCCATCAATTCCACGAGCAATCCAACCGATGTCGCGCTCAACGGCAACGGCTTCTTTGTGGTGGACGACGGCAACGGCGGCACCGAATTTACGCGGGCAGGGAACTTCTCGCTTACTTCGGCGGGCGACCTGGTCACATCCGGCGGATTCAGCGTGATGGGCTATCCGGCCCTGAACGGCGTGGTGAACACCAATGCGCCGCTGGTTCCCCTTAACATCCCCATCGGCGTCGTGCAGCAGCCACAGGCAACCACCAGCCTCAGCATGACGGCCAATCTCGATTCCTCGTCGACACCCGGGACGCAGTTCCCGGCGCAGGTCACGGTGTACGATTCGCTCGGTTCGCCGCACCTGGTTACTGTCACGTACACGGAGACAGCGACGAACACGTGGGACTACTCCGCCGGCCTGCCCGCCGCCGACTTTGCGTCAGGGGTTTCGACTCCCGTGACCGGCACTCTCACGTTCGATGGCAATGGCAACTTAATCTCGGTCGCGCAAACCGCGCCGGTTGCTGTTGCCTCCACTCCAGTGGGAACGGCTGCGGGCGATCTCTCGTCGATTCCGCTCAGCTTCACCGGGCTCGCCGATGGCGCTGCGGATCTCAACATGAATTGGAATCTCCTGGGGTCGAACGGCACACCCACCATCAGCCAGCTCTATGCCACTTCCGCAGTCCCATCGACGAACCAGGATGGCTACGAGCCCGGACAGTATCGGACTTTCACCATCGGGTCGGACGGCACCGTGACGGCCGTCTATTCGAACGGACAAAAGGAAGCCGTGGGACAACTGGCGCTCGCCAACGTGAATAACGTGCAGGGCCTGCAGATGATGGGGGACGGCAATTACGCGACGACGCGCGCCAGCGGCACAGCTTCGATCAGCACCTCGGGCACGTCGGGTCTTGGCACGCTGCAGGATGGAGCTCTCGAAGCCTCCAACGTAAATATCTCGGCAGAATTCTCTGACCTGATCATTGCGCAGCGCGCATTTGAAGCCAATTCCAAGACCGTGACGACGTTCGATACCGTCACTCAGGAAACCATCAACATGATTCACTGATTTCAAGCTTTCCTGTCGCGGCGATTCGAAGGGCGGGCAGAATCACTGGGCAGCGGGCGCCGATGCGGGAGGGGCGGCTGTCCAGGCGCCATTCGTGTCTTTAACGACGGTGACCGTGGCTGTCTGGATGGAGGTGTCCGCGCCGATTTTAGGAAAGGTCAATCTGGATTCGGCGGTATTTGCCCAACCGGGGATACCCTCGACTTCGTACTCGTATTTGACGGTGTATTGCGTGGGATTGGAAGGATCGTTGGGAATGGCGCTGTCGATCGCAGTGACATTGAAATGGCCGAAGCAGAAGTTACCGTAGCCGGGCCGGGACGGATCCGGTGTCCAGGCGGGATGTCCTTTGTCGGAGAGATCGTAGTCGTTGACGGGTTTCGATCCGATGACGAAGTGCTTCTTCACTTCGGGAGTCCGAATGAGGAGGCCGGCATCGGTAAGCGCCTCGTAGGCGCGGGCACTGGGATCCTTTGAGGGATCGAGCTGGGCGGGCATCTTGACAGGGCTCGGCCACACGCAGTCGTGGTGGTGCGCGAGAGAGTTGTCGATAGCGGTTGTTAGTTCCGCTTTGTCGACCGTCTTCCGATTGCAGGCGGCTGACGATCCCAAGAGAGCCGCCGCTAACAGCACCAAAATCGTTCGCTTGCTCATCTCTTTCTCCTGAGCGTTTCGATGCGGGCAAAGGGCACCGATGTGGTTTGCACTTCGTGCAACAGCGAATTATCGCACCTTCACCTCCACAAACAGTCCTTTTGCGTGTGCCAGAATGTTTCCCGATTCATCCAGGATATGCGCGTCGGTCCAGATCTTGCGTCCTTCGGCTTTCGCCACGCGACCCTCCATGCGAATTGGCGCCTTCGAGGGCACGGGCCGGCGGTAGTCCACTTCCATGTGCCGTGTCATTGCGATTCGTCCGTAGGCGCGGACGGCCTTGCTCATCGTTTCATCGAGCAGGGTGGCGATGATGCCGCCGTGCAGGAATCCGGTCGGCCCCTCGAACCGGTCCGGAATCGTCGCGGGGCACACCACGGTTCCATCTCCCGCCTTCAGAAATTCGAGTTGCAGCCCGCTGGGGTTAGCCGGCCCGCAGCCGAAGCACCGATTCTGCGCGGTATGCGCCATCGGGGTCAGGTTGTCTTCGTGGATCTTCATGCCGGCACGGCCTCCCCGGCCAGCACGCGGGCGAAGACGGCGGCATCGACATTGCCGCCGGTCAGCACCATGCCGATCCGCCTGCCGCGATTCCTTTCTTTTTCCTTGAGCGCTCCTGCCAGCGCAGCTGCGGCGGCACCCTCGGCCAGATTGTGTGTGTCCTGGTAGAGCGCGCGCATCGCTGACTCGATCTCCTCCTCCTCGACTTCAACGATCCGCGCCACGTTGTTCCAGATGATCTCCATGGCCGCCGCATTCGGCATGCGGCAGGCAAGGCCGTCGGCAATCACCGTGCGCGCTGGCGCCTCAACCACGCGACGCTCTCTGAAGCTCAACGCATACGACGGCGAGGCCGCTGCCACCACACCCACGATTTCCGTCCCGAGTTTAAGGGCATTTCGAGCGGCCGAGACGCCCGAGATCGACGATCCGAGCCCGATCGGAACGTACACCGCATCCAGCCCTGGCGTGCCCTCAAAGAATTCCAACGCGTAGGTCGCCGTGCCCATTACCAGGCGCTCGTGAAATGAATCAACCATGGCCAGTCCGCGCTCTTTTGCGAGTTGGCGCGCGAACTCCAGAGACGCCTGAAAATCTTGTCCCTCTTCGATCAGTTCCGCGCCTTGCGCCCGCATCGCGCGATTCTTTTCCACGCTGTTTCCATGCGGCACCACAATCGTGCACGCGACTCCGTGGAGGCGTGCGGCCATGGCGACGCCTTGCCCGTGATTGCCGCGGGTTGCCGCGACCACACCATGCAGATCCGGCTGCGTCTTTCTCAGCCAGTCAATGTAGAGGATCGCGCCCCTCAGTTTGAAGGCCCCGACGGGCGTGTGATTTTCGTGCTTGATCCAGGCTTCGGTCCCGAGCCGCTCATTGATCAGCGGCCAAGTGTACTGCGGAGTCGGCGGCATATATCGCGAAAGCAGGTCGCGGGCCTCGTGAATCTGCTGCAAAGAGGGAAGCGTCATGGCTCCAGCATACCCAACCTCTACACTGGAGAGGATGCCTCTTCGGCTCGGAGCCTGCGCTCTCGTCCTTCTTCTCGGCCTGATCTCATCCGGCTGCCGCTCGGCCCCGGAGCTTACTTCGCAGCAAGCGGAAGGAAAGCATCTCTATACGGTTCGCTGCGCGCATTGCCATGAAGACAACGATCTGAATCTGAAGAAGGTCCCGCCCAATCTGCACAACGTGTTTAACCGGACCACGCTGCCCAGCGGGGCGCCGGCGTCCGATGCCAATGTCGCCCGCACCGTCCTGTCGGGTAAAGGGCTAATGCCGGCGTTTGCAGGCAGGTTCACGGACGAGCAAATGGCAGCGCTGCTGGCCTACCTGCATACCGGGCTGCGCTGAGGCCAACAAGCTCATTCGTAGCGAATCGCAGTCATGGGGTCGATGCGGGCCGCCCGCCATGCGGGTACGACGCAGGCCAGAGTTGCTACTGCGGAGAGAACAAAAGTTGCGCCGAGCAGCAGCATCGGATCGCGAACGCTTTCCGCCGCCCAGCTGGCCATCACCTTGTTCAGCGCCAGCGTCAAGACCACTCCTGCCACAATGCCAAGGCCTACGCTGGTCACCGTGGATCGGAAAACGAGACCCAGTACATGGCCCCGGTCAGCCCCAAGCGCAATGCGGATGCCGAACTCATTGGTGCGTTGCACAGCGGTATACGCGACCACGCTGTAGAGTCCCACGGCGGCCAGCGCAAGCGCGAGAAACGCGAAAGCTCCGAAAAGCCATGCCACCAGCTGTCCTCGCGCGTACTCCGGCATTCCGGAGATCCAGTGGTCCAGATCCTTGACATCGTTGATCGTCTGTTGGTTCGCATCCACTGATATGATGGCCGCCCGGATCGAGCGGAGTAGCGCGAGTGGCGATCCATCCGAGCGCACGAGGATCTGCGTGAAACCCCCCATCAAGGCCGTGTAGGGGACAAAGGCCTCCGGCTTGATGGGGCTCGTCAGGCCATCATTGAGTTTGTCGCCGACGATGCCGACAATGAGGAATCCGCTCTCGACCCCCGGCGCAAGCACGACGCCTGTGGGCACCGGCTTTAAGGCCGGCAGCGTGAACGTGTGGCCGATGGCGTCGCCGGAAGGGAAGTAGCGCTTCGCAAAGGTCTGATTGACGACGGCGAGAGCAGCGCCGTGTTTCGTTTCATCCTCGTTCCACATCCGCCCTTGGACGAGTGGAATCCGAAGCACGGGAAAATACTCCTTGCTCACCATGTTGAAGTTGAATTCCTGATCTTGCGACGACGGTTTCCCCATGATCTCGAACTTGATCGTGAATCCGTTCGACGGAGGCGTGGCGTTGCTCGATACGGCGGCCATCCTCACGCCGGGCACCTGAGCCACCTTGGCAAAGAGCTGTTCGAAATCGGCGGCGCGTCCCGCCCACGTGTTATATGCGCCATTGTGCACCGGAATCCCGACAGACATCACGTTGTGCGGGTCGTACCCAAGCTTCATGTGCGCGAGCCTAAGGAAGCCGTCGATCGCCGCTCCAGCGCCCGAAAGCATCAGCAATGTGAGTGCGATCTGCGCCCCAATCAGCACGGAGTGCGTACGGCGCCCTCGCACATCTCCGGTCGTCTTCCGCGTATTCGACTGCATGACCTGGCTGACTTCGGGTCGCGAAAGCTGTAGCGCCGGCCACAGCCCGAAGAGCACGCCCGTACCCACCGCCACGAGAATGCAAAAGATCAGGACCGGCAAATTGATCCGGATGGCCGCCTCATGCGGGAACGAGAACTCCGGCAGGTTGGCCGCGATGAAGCCAACCATCTTGTAGGCCAGCACCAGCCCGAGGGCCGCTCCGGTAATCGAGAGCAGAAGCGCCTCGATCAGCAGCTGCCGGATGATTCTCTTCTGGCTGGCGCCGATAGCCGCGCGGACCGCGAACTCATGCTGCCGCGCCGTCGCGCGAGCCAGCAGCAGAATCGAGACATTGCCGCAACCGATCAGCAGCAGGAGCGCCACCGACCCGAAGAGGAGATAGAGCGTCCCTCCCAGTTCCGTGACAAACTGCTCGTTGAGCCCAACAACATGGATCTTCAGCTTCCCCGGAGGGAAAATCCTCGGCGTCTCGCGGGCAAACTCCTCGAAGAGCGGCTGCAGGGCCGCGTCAGCCTGCGCGTGCGAGATGCCGGTTTTCAACCGGGTGCCCACGTAGTAGTTGTTTGTCTGGTCGCCGGTGATCTTCAGCGGAAGATAGACGTCGGCATCGCCCCAGGCGAATCGTGAACCGGCGACGCCAACGATGGTGTAATTCTGGTGGTCAAGCTGAAGAATCTTGCCAACCACACTGGTATCGCCGACATAGTGCCGCTGCCAGAATTTGTATCCAAGCACCACCACTGACGCCGGATCCTGCCCGTCGATGGCATCGGAGGGCTGCAGCGTGCGTCCCAAAGCCGGTGGCACGCCGAGGAAGTTGAATGCATTCGAGCTGAAATCCGCGGTCTGCACATCCTCGGGGAACTCGCTCCCGCTGATCGTCATGTTGCGGCCGCCCTGCAGGAACGAGTCCTCGACCACGGGCGACTTGCGCAACTGCTGCCATTCCGGTGCAGTGATTCCCAGGAAGCCGCGTAAGTGCCCATCGGGCATGATCAGCCTCATGTGCACCATGCGATCCGGGTCCCTGTACGGATACGGATTCATCAAAATCGCATAGACCACGCTGAATACCGCGGTAGTTGCCCCGATGCCGAGCATCAGCGAAATGACTGCCGTCAGCGTGAAGCCGGGCGATTTGATCAGTTGGCGCGTTCCGAAACGAATGTCCTGCAGCACGGTCTTCATCGAGGCTCCTTCAACGTGAAATTCAAGCGGGCCACTGAAAGCAGATTCCGAATCCGTCGGGGTCTGTGAGATAAAGCTGTTTCATGCCGTACAACGCCACTTTTGGCGGATCGAGTTCCACGCCGAGCGTTTTCAAATGCTGATATGCGCCATCCACGTCCTGGCAGCCAAAGTAAAGGCAGGTATCCCCGTGGCCCGACCACCGCGCGGCATCGGGCGCCGCCGGCACATCCTTGGGGTCATAGGCCGTATTCAGCATGACTGTAGCGTTCGAAAGCGCAAGCATCGCCCAGTTCACATCATCCGGATTCGATGACATCGCCCTGGATCGTCCGGTTACCGTGAATCCCAAAACATCGCGGTAGAAATGGATCGACCGCGGCATGTTGAACACCTGCACCAGGGGCGCAACGCCATTCACTTCGATTGCCATTGCCGCACCTCTATACACAACTGCCATGCGACTGTGGAGCAATCCCGAGCCCAAAGCTGCCCGTTCCAAGTTGTTGATTCAACATCGTCGAAATCCTGCACTCGTCTCGCGCGCTGTCCAATTACGGGGTTTGCTGTTCGCAGGCGGACGCAACGCCGGGCGCCCCGTCGAACGGCCCGGAAGGTGAGTGTTGAATCCCGGAATGCTCTATACTCGAACTTGCCATGGCGACCGAAAAAACCTTCTACCTTGAGACCTTCGGTTGCCAGATGAACGCTCATGACTCCGAAAAGGTCATCGGAACACTTCTTCAGCAGGGCTACCGCCAAGTCGAGTCGGAAGAAGATGCCGGGCTCATCCTTTACAACACCTGTTCCATTCGCGACAAGGCCGAGCAGAAGGTCTTTCATCGGCTCAACGACTACAAGGCGCTTTACAAGGCGGGGAAACGCTTTGGCGTGCTCGGCTGCGTGGCCCAGCAGGAGGGCGAAAAGATCTTCGAGCGAGCCCCCTACGTCTCGCTGGTATCGGGTTCGGCATCGTACCGCAAGCTGCCCGAAATGCTGGCGCGTCTTGAATCGGGCGAGTCGCGCATCACCGGCCTCGACGACCGCCAGACCGAGGAGACCTTCGAAACGGAATTCACGGCGCGGCAGAACCCGTATCGCGGATACATCACCATCATCGAGGGCTGCGACAAGTTTTGTGCCTATTGCGTTGTTCCGTATACGCGCGGCAAAGAACGCAGCCGCGGATCGGCCTCCGTGCTCAACGAGGCGCACCGCATTGCCGACCTTGGCTATACCGAGATCCAACTTCTCGGGCAGAACGTGAACAGCTACCGCGACCCGGAAGGGAAGATGAGCTTCGCTGAACTGCTCGGCGCTGTCGGTCAGGTGCCCGGCATCCGCCGCGTTCGCTTCACCACCAGCCATCCGCGCGACTTCACCCGGGACATTGTCGAAGCCATCGACGCCGTGCCGTCGCTCTGCGACCACGTGCATCTGCCGGTGCAGTCGGGCTCGTCACGCATCCTGAAGCTCATGGCGCGCGAGTACACGCGGGACTGGTACCTCGAACGCATTGCCTGGATCAAGTCGGCCCGGCGGAGGATCTCGCTCTCGACCGACATCATTGTGGGATTCCCAGGCGAGACGCCGGATGATTTCATCGAGACCATGGATCTGCTGAAGGAGGTCGAGTACGACTGTGTGTTCGGATTCAAGTACTCGCCGCGTCCCAACACGCCGGCGCTCACCATGATCGATTCGATCTCCGAAACCGAGAAAGCGCAGCGTCTTCAGGTGCTGCTTGAACGCCAGCGCGAGATCCAAAGATCCAATTATTCGAAACATATAGGGGAAGTAATGGAAGTTATGGTTGAGGGGGCAAATCCCGCGCGCGGCCAGATCGCCGGCCGCAGCAGCCAGAATAAGCCGGTGAACTTCACAACGCCTCAACCGATCGCACCGGCTCCGGGTAGCTATCTCAACGTCAGAATTACAGCATCCTTTCCGAACAGCCTGGTCGGTGAGGCAGTCTAATCAAAGAGGAGGGTGGCAATGGATATCGAAGTTCGGATTCGCGGGCTCATGATGGACCCAGCCACCAACATGCCGATCGTCGTTCTCAAGGACGTCGCGTCCGACACCGTCATGCCGATCTGGGTGGGGATCTTCGAGGCCAACGCGATCGCCGTTGAGATTGAAAAGAACCCGCCGCTGCGCCCGATGACGCACGATCTCACGCGGAACCTCATCCATTACCTCAATGGAGAGCTGGAACGCGTAGTAATTACAGAGCTTAAGGACGATACCTTCTTTGCGACGCTATGGCTGCGCCAGGATAACGAGTCGATCACGATCGATGCGCGCCCGTCGGATGCAATCGCGTTAGCCCTCCGTGCAGACTGCCCGATCTTCGTTTCGGAGCAAGTGATGCAGTCGGCCAAATTGAATACCAGCGGGGCAGCCGAAGGCCCAACCGCCGAGCAGCTCCGCGGCTGGCTCGAGGGCCTGAATGACGAGGATATGGGCCACTACAAGATGTAGGCGCCGAGGAAATATTCGCTCGAATCCAGGCTCGTTCCGCCCGAAAGGCCGCCCAGGCGAACATTCAGAATCAAAAACTGACCCCGATACGGAGGGCTGGATAAGTCCCGTTCTAAGAAGCGGATAGGGAATAAAACTTCATCTTTACAGTTTACAGAATATACGTTATCGGACGTAGTTGAACCAGAAAAATAACCTGGTCCGAAACCTAATCCTTCATCGGCAGCGCCCGCTTGCCCATCGGCACGGCTCCATCTTTGGTCTCGAGAAATGCAAGCCAGGTGTCATTTTGAGCAAGAACCTGGTTCAGTTCGGATTCGCTGAGCACCATGCACGCCGTAGAGAGCGCATCCGACTCCGCGGCTGTATCGGCGAGAACCCAGGCGCGCGATTGCCGCAGAGCGGCCAAGCCGGTGCGCGGGTCAAGGATGTGAGTTCCCTTCACCGCCAGTCCGGAACCGCTTAACGAGACATGCCTCAGAAAGTACCGTTGCGAGGCATTGTCATCCCCCAGGCCGCACGACCAGCCCTGGGCGTCACGAGGCGGATCTCCCGCCAGGATGCTGCTGCCGCCTGAAACCAGCAAAAACGAGGGGCATTCCCACTGATGGAGCACGTCGGCCACGCGGTCAAGAGCAAAGCCCTTACCGATGGCGCCCAGATCGAATTCGAGGCGCCCGCTCGTGCAGCGAATAGAGTGCTCGTCCGGCTGCAGATCCCACTGCGGAAGCGCGCTTTGGGTTTTCAGCGCGGCGGGCGTCGGGCAGAACGCGTTGCCCGTGATCTGCTGCATCCTCTTCGCAACTTGGAGGCAGTCAAAGGCCGGCTCGCTCACGCGCATCGTTTCGCCAGGCTCGAGATGGGCCAGCCGGGCGATGTCACTGTTGGGCCGAAAGCGGCTCAAGCACGATTCCAGGGAATCCACCAGATCGAACGCGGCTTGTGCTGCCTGCGCGGCATAGGTCTTTTCCTGATCGGCAATGCGCGCCTGGAAGTGAGTTGCCATGGCGGCATGCTTGAATGAATGGATCTCAGCCATACACTTTCATTTTGGAGCAGGCGACCACAGCAGAACGAGCACGCCAGGACGCACGCCAAAGAACTCCGGACGAAAATTGCGCAGTCGATCTGCGTATTGCGCTCCTGCTTCGGTTGACGTTACAAAAAAATCCGCATCTGCCACCTGCTGTCCGGGCTGCCAGAAGCCCACCTGCTGAAAATGCCGCAGGTACCACGGCAAAGGCCATACATCCGCGGCGATCACCGCGATGCGAGGATTCGCGATGCCCTCTCTGCGCGCCAGATCGGCGATTTCCGCGGACAGCCCGAGAATGTCGTCCGTTGTATGCGCGTAGGCATAGGGATTGTTTTCGTCCGCGGGGTGCAGAAAAACGCGCTGGCGGGTGTCGTGCGCGATCAACACTGCCGCAACGGTGGTTAGGATGCAGGAAACCGCAATCAATGCGCGTTGGTGCACGTTGCCCGCGGTCCAGCGCCAAAAAGCTTCGATTGATTTTCCAGCGAATAGTGCCAGTGGTAGCCAGAGGTTCAGTGCCAGCCAGGGCGTCTTGTACGGAATCAGGCTGTAGATGGCTGCGATGAAGACCCCGTAATACGCCAGCCATTGCCAGGGCGACGCATCTCGCCGCCTGATCGTGACCAAGATTCCAAGACAAGCGAGAGCGCCGAGCGGCGCGCCCGACCATCCGCCGGCGAGAAGCTGCCCGTAATACCAGAAAGGCTTTTCGTGCCCTTGTCCTCCCGCTCTCACGAGCACATCCGGTACTGCGCGTACCAGGCCGCCCAGCCCGTTTGCATTTTTGCCGAACCAGGTGAAGAGCAACACAGTCACCACCAGGAACGTGAGAACGGCTGCTCCCCACGCTAAACGCTGAGAGCGCAGCCGCCGCTCCGTCCGCTCCGTCCGCCGCTTCGAGCTCCGATCGGGATCAGAGCCGTTTGAAGCGGCCGGCACCGGTCTGTTCCAAAGCCAGAACACGAGGGCCGCAGCCGCCATCGCCGACCCATTGAGGATTGCCGTTTCCTTGCAGGCCAGCATCAAGGCCGCGCATGCGCCGGCGACCATAGCGGAACGAGCCAAGCGAGTTCGGCCCGCACTCGAGCCCGATAGGATCAGTCCGAACGTTGCCGCGCAGAACAGCGATTCGTGAATGAAATACCGGTCGTAGTAGACAGGCAGCGGACCCATGGCGAACAGCAGTGCTGCAATGAGGCTCGGCACAAAGCCAAACATTTCCGCCGCGGCGCCAAACAGCAGAATCGCGATGGTCCCAGCCACCACCGAGGTGAGCCGCAGTTCTGATTCAGTTAGATTTGCGAAAGATTTCGCTCCCTGGATCCTGGCAAGTGGAAACGCGATTGCCGCGAGCGCGGGACCATGGCGATCCTGCGGGTCGTACTTGAAAGATTCTCCGCCGAGAACCTGGCCGACGATGTAAGCATTGATTGCTTCGTCGGTATGCATGGGCCGCGCGCCCAGTTGCGGAAGGCGCACTCCCAGCCCAATGAGCGCGATGAGGATGAAGGCCGGCCAGCGAACCCAGCGCGAACGAGGCGTGTTCTCCATCAAGCCCTCGCCGGAACGAGCAGGCTCAGGCAGGCTTGCCCCACACCTCAACCTCGATATAGTCGTTCAGCTTGTTGGTTGTGTTCCCGTTGCTATAGAGTCGGACGTAGCGGCCCTTCGCGCCCTTGGCGTCGATCAGTTTGCCTTGGTAGGTTTCGACGTAGTTCAAATCCTTCCCCGCCCCAAGACCGAGTTCACCCTTAAAGTCATTGTTAAAGATCGTCGTAACGCCCGACTTGAAATTCGGATCATCGGACACCTGGGCCACCACGTCGCGGTAAACACGCGCCTGCGAGTGGAAATGCCAGACGAGGACCGCGTAGATATTCGCACTCTTCGCGAGGTCGATCTGGACCCATTGTTTGCCCGGCCCGAGTTCGACCCACGATCCTTCGTCACCGGCCTTGTCGCCATCCGTGACCAGGTCCAGGGTTCCAACCACAGGGCTATTGTCGCTTGCCGTCACTTTCTTGTCCTTGGCCAGGTTGATAGTGCCTGCAGGAACCATGAAGTCGGGCCGCTTCCCTTTCATGGGCGGCTCAAGATTCGGCACGTTGAGAGGAACCGGCGTGCCGACAAAGAGAGGCCGCGGCAGTTGGGTTTTCAGCGGAACTTTGTCCTGTGCCATTGCGGCCGTGGCAACGAGCAATGCGGCGATCACGGAAGGATTGCGGGAAAGGATGGTTTTCATGGGCCTCAGGCTTTCACTTCTTCGTTGGTGATGGAGATTTTTGTTCCGGAACCAACCGCTTCGTTGGCTTTATGGATGACATATTCGCTCGAGAAAGCCTCATCGGCCGGACAGTTCAACTTCGCCGTACCGCGAATCGTGTTAAAAAAGTTCTCGAGGTGCGGCTGATGGGGTGGCTTGTTGAAAAACACGGGAATTTCGTACTGCGCTAACTGCGCCGTCTCCCGCACGTCGACTTTTGTGGCATCCCCTGATGTCTGAACGGCGCGGACGTAGCCCTTCTGCGCCAGGTCGTCCCACGACACCGCGTCTGCACGCGCTTCACGATAGATGGCGCAGATCGACGGATCTTCCGACATCTTGATGGTGCCGTCGTCTCCCATGAACATCTCGAAATATCCGCCGCCCGCGCTAGTCGTGGTCTGCACCTGGTAGAAGGCGCGCGCGACACCCTGGGCCAGCGGATACTCATAGATCACCATGGCGTTGTCATACCAGTCATGATTCTTGAAATAGTCGAGGCCGCCGCTCGCGACAACCGATTTCGGCGTGACGTCGAGCCACCAATTGAAGATATCGATCTGGTGCGCGCCGAGGTCCGACAACGGGCCGCCGCCCAATCCTTTATACCAGCGCCAATTCCTGAACTGGTGCATGTCCTTGTAGCCATACTTGGCGAGCATGGGCGCGGGGATCTCAAACTTCTTGGGCCAGCCGAAATCCTCTTTCACCGCGCGATTCCATTGTCCCTGCACGGCGGTGAGGCGGCCGCAAAACTGAGCCTCGTGGAGCAGCCGGTTCAGGGTGAACAAATACCGCGGATTACTGCGGCGCTGATGGCCGATCTGCAACAGCTTTCCGGTTTGGCGCATGGTCTGCACCATGGAGCGCGCACCGTCGATGGTGTTGCTCATCATCTTTTCGCAGTACACATGCAGTCCGGCTTTCAGGCAGGTGTTGGTCATCGGCGCATGCCAGAAATCCGGCGTCGCGATCAGAACCGCCTGCAGGTCCTTTTCCTTCGCGAGCAGGTCTTCGTAGTTCTCGTAGGCGCGGACATTGTTGCCGAGCTTCTGCAAATAGCGTTGGCCCTCGCCGCGGTGGTAGTCCCAGATATCGCACAGAGCCACCAGCTTGACGCCCTCGATGTTGAGCAGTGACTCGAGAAGGACTTGTCCTTCCTCCCCATAGCCGATCAGGGCGACGTTGATGGTGTTCAGCGAAGACTTCTTCGCGACGGCGGCTTTTTCGCCGGAATCGGATTTGCAGGCATCCAAAAGCATCGCGGCGCCCGCAACTGCTGTCGTGCTGATGAATTCACGACGATTTAGCTTGTCTACCATTTTTTCAGGACCGCAAATCGATTGTGTTGCACAAGGAGAAAGGCGCCCGCCACCAGCCCAATGTGAATGCCGAGGTACGCCACGCCGTCGTTCTGATCGATGAGGACCAGGCCGACGGTAAGAGCCACGAAAAGCAATCCCTGAACGAGCAGCGACACGCGCGTGCCGAGGCCGATGAGCAGCATGATTCCGGTCAGAATGAACGCCGGGCCCAGGATGTGATCGAACAGCGTCAATGCGAACTTCGGAAACAGCGGCTCATGCGCGAACTTGTCGCGAAGCGCGACAGGAATGCCTGCATAGTTGGCCAGCGCGTATGACTTGAGGCTCACGTTGGTCATCACGCCGCTGGCGTCCGGCTGGCCGGTGGTCGGGTCGATCAACGGCATAGCCACGGTTTTGTATACGGCATATTTCTGGATGCCGACAAACAACGCGCGAAAGCCGAGCCACAGTCGCAAAGCCCAAAAGGCGAACGTAAAGTCCCAATGGGCGGTGCGGATCGACCCCGCCTTATTCAATTCGGTTGTGTGCCCTTTCTCGATGTCAGGCTCAATTGCAGGGTTGGTCACGAAACTCTCCGATATTTCCTCAGGGCTAAGCCCACATTGATTTTACGGGCACTCTACGGCACGACTGAAGCCATGCCGCTCTGAAAATTATGACTCACGCCAGTTCGCGGCAAGGCGAAGAACCCTGCCGATCAAAGCCAATCCTGAACGAAATCTTTCCTAGCTCATCTTCCATGGCCCGCGGAATTCGCGGGTCATCAGTTTGCTCGCCTCGGGATCGCCGAGGATCTTTTCCTCCTTCACGTCCCAGCGAATCTTTCTTCCCGTGAGCATCGAGATCAGGCACAGATGCCCTGGAACTGCCGAGTGGTGGCCGATCTCGACGGGCGTCACCGTGAGCTGCCGTGTGCGAATGCAATCCAGGAAGTTCTGCATGTGATCGGACGACGTGTAGAGCTTCACTTTGCGCTGTTCGCGCGGCAGATACTTGCCCTGCTTCCAGTCAGGATTCGAGGCGTCGAATCCGTCGCGATCCACCCAGACCCATCCCTCGCTGCCGATCCATTTCACACCCGGCTTGATGTCAGGATGCCCGCCGGCGATGGTCATCGTGATTCCTTCAGGGTACTTCAGCTCGAACCGGTACTTCGGCGCGGTGTTCCACACGGCGTTGCGCGGAGGCAGTTCCCCGCTGCCCTCGACCTCCGACGGGCCCGAATAGTCGAACCCGAGACCCCAGTGCGCGATGTCGCAGTGATGGCCGATCCAGTCCAGCAACTCGCCGCCGCCGGTGTTGTAGTTCCAACGCCAGGTCTTGTGGGAACGGGCCGCGATGTAGGGTTCCATCTTTGACGGGCCGATCCACATCTCGTAGTCCAGTTCCTTGGGGGGATCGGTGACCAGCAGGTCCCAGGCCTTGGTGCCGGGCACAATCTGCTCCATGCTGGTCACGGTTTCGCCCGCGGCGGCCAGTTTCGCCAGCGAATTCTTGGCGACATCATCGAAGTCGCCATTGTCTGCCGGCAGGCCGACCTCAACATGGGTCACCGTCCCAATCATTCCGTTACGGACGATCTCCGCCGCTTTATGAAACATGGGAACGGAGCGCTGCCACGATCCCATCTGCCACACCACGCCGTTTTCCTTCACCGCGCGCACGATCGATTGCTGCTCGGCGATGGTGTGCGCGAGCGGCTTTTCCCCATAGATATCTTTCTTGTGCCGGGCGGCCTCGGTTGCGACGATCTCATGCCAGTGGTCGGGCACGGCAATCATCACCGCGTCGATATCCTCGCGAGCCAATAACTCGCGATAATCGTGATAGCCCTTGCAGTCTTCGTTGCTGTAGGCATCATTGATTTTTTTGACGGCGGCCTGCAGATGATTGGCGTCGATATCGCAGGCAGCGACAACCTGGCAATCTGACAGGCTCAGCAGGTTCTCGGTGTTGCCGGGCCCCTGCCATCCCATGCCGATCACGCCGACGTTGATGCGGTTGTTGGGTGAAGTCGTCGAAGTTTGCGCAGCGGCGCGAAAGGCTGCGGGTAGAACGGCCGCAGCTCCAGCGCCTTGCAGAAAGCGGCGTCGATTGAAAGAACGAGGCAGGGCTCCAGAACCAGGCTGTTGAGGCATGCTATCTGAATATCATTTCGGTCGCCGAATTCCCAGTGATTTGTGTCACTTTTTCGGCGAGAGGTGAAACCCGGCTAGTTAATTGGTCGCCTAACTCCTTTTCCGGATCGCGTGATGTCCGTTTTCATGCGGACCTCTGCTTACAATTGCAATCGATGTATTGGTGGATGCCACACGTGCCGCACACGGCCATCAATCTCTGCGCAACGGCTTTTCGTGCGCGATGCAACCGCACCGACGCGTTGTTGGCGGTTGTGTTCGCGGCCCTGGCCAGGGATTCCACTGAATTCCCTGCCAGGTCGACATACTCAATCGCGGCGCGATACTCCGGTTTCAGGTCGCGGAGCACCTCGCGAATACATGCGCATGTCTCGGCTTCGAATTCCAGCTCATACGCTTCGCTCCATTCGGCAGTCATCCGGCTCATGGCTTTGCCGCTTGCGGCGATGCGCCGGTAGTGGTCCGCGACGGCGTTTCTCAGGACGCGATAAAACCAGGCGACTGAACTTTCAGCCTTTCGCAACTCCATCGAGTGCTCCATGGCTTTCAGATATGCGCCCTGCAGGATGTCTTCGGCGGCTGCGGGATCACCGACCCGGCAGCGCAGAAACTGCAGAAACTTGCCGTGCATCTCGGCCAGGCTTGCCGCGGTTTCGCGGGCTTCTTGCATTTCGAGGGACATTGCGCTGGGCTGCTTTCAATTCTTCCGGCAGCACGGGGTCGGCTCCGTGCTGCCAGAGCACATCGAGTTTACTTGCCTGGGTTGGCGCAGTTGCAGGGTGCGCAGCTGCAGAATGGGAAACAGGGACACTCACCGTCTCCGCAGCGAGTTTCGGCGCCAGACGGCTTCTTGCTCCCGGCATTCTTCTTTTGCATGATGGACTCTCCTTTTCAGAGCAACGAAATTGGTTCTTCTGTAGCTGCTGACGCGCGGGTTCGCCCAATCTTACAGTCGCGCCTGAGCACCCGGTTCGGATTCTTCCGGCTGATGAGCGTGTGTGCGGTTATCGGTGATCAGTTTTCCGATGGCATTTCGATGTGATCGACGACGATCGTGTCGAGCAGTCCCTTGGTTGGCCTTAACTCGAGCCCGAGTTGCTCTTTTAATGCGGTGATCAGGGGTGGGCTCTCGGCATCCGATGGATTTGACTGTGGACTCGTGGGTCCGCCTGTATCTACAGGTGTCCAATGCAGCGCGATGTTGTAGCGGCCGGTGAGACCTGTCTCGTCGACCACCTTTCGGCTCAATTCAAACCGAGCTCGATCGTTCAGGTCGTTGGCCAGGTCGGCCACTGTGCAACCGCGCATCTCGATCGCTCCTTTTCCTCCCCCCGTTACCGTGCACATCACACCATACGTCGCGCTTTTCTGCTGATCCTGAGGCTTCGCTTCGGCAAACTTTTCGCCGCGTTTTGCCTGGACCAGCGCATAAAGCGCAAATTCCCGCCGTTCGTGATGCACAACAAGCTTGAAACGATCGGCTAATAGCCGCTGGAGCATCCCTCTGCGTTGTTCCAGGGTGGGGTGCGGATCCTGGCCAAGATCAAATTTTGCATTGATGTCGAATCGTTTCTCGAGAATCCATTTTGGCTCGTCCGACCAGAGCCGGTCGTCGTAGACGCCGAATGCATCGTGGAGAACGTATTGAAGGGTCACGTTCATCGCGCGCAAACCGTCCGGCGTAAACTCCATTCGCCAGCCCTGATTGGGATTTGGGTTGAGCCGGATGCTTGCCACTTCAAACCCCGCGGCCTTTCTGGGTTCAGGCGTCGATTGCGAGATCGCGCGTTCAGGCAGAAGCGAAAGGGAAACTCCTGCAATGAAAAGAAACCGCCACAAGCACCCGGCACGCATCGCTCGACCTCGCAGGAATCTTCTCAAAGAAAGACGCGCAAAGCAGGGCAGTTCGCTCGTTTTCTGAGGTCAGTTTCTGATTCCCGCCATCAGCGCTTCGACATCTTCCTTCTGCGCGGCGGTGAGGGGCA